>Ga0308172_1000048_pt1 | contig 270038 bp, 255 predicted proteins | sample PhyGR2_FD_202134 | JGI IMG/M metagenome (GOLD analysis project Ga0308172, IMG submission 202134) | Phyllosphere microbial communities from UC Gill Tract Community Farm, Albany, California, United States - DLSLSG.R2 | ecosystem: Host-associated > Plants > Phyllosphere > Unclassified | place... | reverse complement strand
ACTCATCGAGATGATCCAGCACCAGCCGCATCGCGCGCTGCTTCGTCTCCTCCGGAATCCTCTTCGGCATGATCAACATCTTCCTTCCAGACTCGAAAGGAAGCGGCATCAAACCGGGGACGGTTCAACCAGCTGGCATTCGAGTCGGCGTGTGCGCCGGGGGCGTGTTTCTCACAGTGACCAGATCAGCCTGCATCCCTCATGTCGGAGGTCGCGCGTACTCTGTGCGGAACCGCTTGGCGGCGGCTCACCGTTGACTGACAGCATTTTATCAACCGGAGGTTAGGGGAGTGTTTTGTATTCAGTGGCCGACCCGCGATTGGCCCACATGTACAACCGCGGTGGGCGTGATCTGCGCCCACGATGGGCCATCAGTGACTCCGCTCGGCGGTACCGGTTATCCCGCCGGCAGGCTAGTTGACGCAGTCACCCCTAAGCTCGTAGCTGCGATTCGTGTCGTTCGGGCGAATTGGGCCAAGGCGTCTTCCGCTCTGAGCGCGGTAGCGCGTGCGGCAGATCCCGCTCGCATTGGGAGGCTCAAAGATGAGGATCGCGATCTACTCCGAACCGAATTGCCAAGCGGACACAATTCTCCAGTGGACGCACGGGAGCACTCCGGGTTGCGAGTACACAGCGTCGTGGGAAGTTTGCAGGGTCTGGGGAGGCGGTTGTGAGCCTCTTGGACGACTACTCGCCGTATAAGGACCCGGGGTTCGACGAATGGAAGAAACGGCTGGATCACTTGTCCGACTCCGGAGTCCAGGTTCGCCCCGCTGAGCCCACTGCCGAGGACGGCAGGAGGATGCGCTGGGTCCAGGCAGCGTGCGAGTCACTGTTCATTCATGATGTCGGGTACAACGTCTCCAGGATCGAGAAACAGACTGTTCTGATCGCGGAGGTCTCGGGCGATCCCGTGGGCTTCTGCATTGCCCTCGCCGGGCGTGCTGAGGACGCGCCCGTGTTTGTTCAACTGGTGGCGGTAGTCCCTGAGGCCCGACGTCGTGGAGCTGGTGTGGCGCTCTTACATGCGGTCGCGAGTGCTGAGCCGCAGCGCGACATCGTCATGGCGACGCTGGACAGCAACACCGCAGCAAGGGCACTGAACGAGCACTTCGCCGCTTCGATAGGTGCGACCATTCGCCGTGTTCCGATCAGGAGCTTTCGTCGGAGCGAGATGGGCTTCGCCGAAGGGGAGAAGCACCGTCCCTGGATTATCACGCGATCTGCCCGTGCGGTCGCCCACGACTGAGATTTGAGTTGGGAGGATCGACTGGATGGGTATTGACTCGTTCCGCAAAGCTGGGTCCCGGAGCAACCGTGAACCGCGATTCGAGTGGTTCGGTGACCAGCTTGAACCGACGCTGCTTCTTCGGCAGCGTCTCAGCTACCGTCTCGACATGGTCACCTCTCTAAGGAAGCATCTTGGAGAGGGGATCTCTGGCCTCGCGTCGGTCAATTCGGATATGCATGCGGATGATGGAGTCCTGCAACCGTTCCAGGTCTCGCATCTCGTGGGGCACTCCATCTCGATGGCCCTCGACGCGCTCGGTACGCTTGAGTTGATCCTTCGGGACCCATCCGGCAGCTTGCGTATCCCTCTTTTCGGTGTGTACCCGGTTGCGCGGCAGGCGCTCGAGGCATCGGCTGTCGGTCTGTGGGTTGTCGGCCCAGCGAACCCTTCTGTGCGACGTACTCGGGCGCTTCGAGTGCAGGTTCAAGAGGCCCGCGAGGAGTCCAGTCTGGTTGCTGCGTTCCTGAGGGACCGCCCGAAGGATAAGCCGGAGCAACGTAAGTACAAGGCTTGCCAGCGACAGGCGCAAGCGACCAGACCTGAGCGCATCGACCGCCTCGTCGGTGTGGCAAAGGGGGCTCAACTCGACGCAAAAGAGGTAAGTCGAGGTGTTCAATCCATGCGTACTGTCCTCGACGAGGTTGATGAGCTTCACCCCACGCCCGAAGCATCCCTTCGAGCCGTCTGGCAGTACCTGTCTGGGCTTGCCCATCCGTCGCAGCTTCGTGCAATCCAAGCATCTGATCTCGAGCTGACCGACACGACGGAGCCAGGCATCTCTTATGCCCGGATGACGGCGAAGGAGGAGATGGTCCTGCTATCGCTCGACGTCGCGCTGACTCTGATCGGTGATCTGCTCGATGTCGTCGCGGAGCGCGCGCGCAACCCCTCTATCAGGTGGATGCGCGCGGATCTGGGGATGCCACCAGGCTGGCGCCTCAGTAACTAGGCGGAGTCCCCGCGTGTTCGCTGGCGCTCATGTGGCAGCCCCCATCTGTCGCGCCAAGAGCGCTGCGGGTCTTGCTGAGGGCTCATCAGCTTCAACATTTGTGGACGCGAGCAGGTAGAACGCTTGACCTGAGCCGGCCGGCGGCAGGGATCGGACGACGGCCCGGGGCGACTGCGCTGCGCCACGTCACGATGCCGGAGTCTGCCTCGTTAGTGCTTTGTGTCTTTGGCGGACGACTCGTTACCTGGCTTCACAGTGTCTGCATCGCGAATTCGCCCATCCGGCCGGTGGATGTAGACCTGCCCGCCCCCCGCATCATTGACCTGCGACTTAGCCTCAGCCTCGGCCTCCCGTTGTGTGCGAGCAGTGGCCGTCGTTTCGCCTCCGCCTGTGACCTTGTAGCCGTCCTTTCGGTTGCCGGATACGTCTCGGCGGTTCTGATTGCCACTCATATGCCTCGCCTCTTTCATCGCCCTTGATGGTGGCGATATTCAAGCACGAACACTCCCGTTGCGCAGCCGTGAGTAGCTGTGTGATGACCAGATCTCGGCAGCTCGATCTACGTCGGCGGAGTGGCTCTTCTGCGGTTCGTCTTGCCTGCAATATCTTGTCGGATTGGTTGGAGCGTTGACGGAAGATCCAAACGGCGAAGCTGAAGGGGCGGTGGTCGCTGCGGACCACCGCCCTCGTTAAGGCTGCTTGCTTTCGTCGTGGACGCCTCCAACGCGCTCGATCCGCACCTCCAGAGCAGGCGATATCTCCTGCAGCAACGCCGCCCAGACGACTGTTTCGAGGTAGTCGTCACGATCGATCGGCTCCTCATGCCACCGAGTCCGGCCGCGCTCCCGCGTCCGGACTCGGTAAAGGCCGGGCTCGGTCAGCCGCCGCCGAAATTCGCTCGGCAACTCAGTGTTCTCGCCCTCGTCGTCGATCAGTCCGACGACCGCGACGTCTCCGACGAGGCGGGCGTCGCGAGCCTGCGGGACGTGGAATCGCCATAGAAACGTAGCGCGCCGGTTGAACGGCAAGTCGCGGATGAGTCCTTCTTCGTTTACGTACATCGTGACGCCGAGGACGGGGATATCGACCGCTTCGATCCAGCCGCCGACGGCCCGCTGAAAGTCCTCGAGCGAATCTAACGTGGCGGTCCTGAGGGGTACGGTGTTGTCTGCCGGGATGATGATGCCCTGCACCATGGTGGTGTTCCTCCTTTGTGCGTGCGACCGGGAACCGGGATGGTTCTCGTGGAATCGCAGAGCACAAACGAGGGCGGTTCATCGTTCGGGACAGCAGGTGAGGGTGAGGCGGGGCGGCCGGCGAGCATGCGTCCTGGTGAGACGTTGCTCGAGCCGACCGCCCGGGTGAGGTGGAGCCGTCAGGTCGCCTGGGGCTTTGGTGGCGTGCGCGGTGTCTTCGGCTCGGGACGTGAGTCGAAGATGGCGGCGATGGCGTCGCGTTTGCCTGCTGCCTCGCGTTCGATCTCGTCGCGGACGTCTTTCGCGCGGCGTTGGATGTGCGGGTCGGTTCGGGCCTTGTCGATCCAGGCTTCGATGGCGAGGCGGACCTCGTCGGTGACGGTCCGGTCGTTGAGCTGGGCGATAATGTCCAGCTGCGTGCGGGTGGACTCGTTGAGTCTGACCGCGAGGGGTTTGATCGGGCCGTAGCCGAGTCCGTTGGCGGACGCAGCCGAGGCGGGTGGGGTGGTGGTGTTGGGCTCGCTCATGGGCGGGTCACCTTCCTTGACGGGTGCGGCCCGAGAACTCGGATGGTTCTCTCCAAGACCGCATGCCGGCAACGAAGCTGTGGAGCGGGTGCCAGGACTGAACTGCAGCACCCGCTGTCCCCAGTGAACAACGGGGCGTGCGCGGTGCCAACCGTCCGATCGGACGTCACGATCGCCGACGTTCCCGCAGTGCCCAACTTCGGCTAATGGTCTTTGCTCTTCTTGTATCAATCGGGCCCCGGCTCGGCCTCGGTCGACGGTCACGCCGGCGCTGAAACCATGGTCTCCCGAAATGGGCGTTCGATGACATCGCAGCCTGGTGGCGCTTCTGCAGTGGTTGGGAAGCGGCCCCAGACAGCGAAGCTTACTGCTCAGTGGAGCGGAAAAGTCATTCTGATGAGCCAGCGCGCAATATGCTCCACTCATGCCGCGAGAGCACATGCACCGTTCGGTAAAAGACGTGCCGGACCGCGTGAAACGGTTCCTCCAGTCAGACCCTGACACACAGTTATCGACCCTGGCAGAACTGCGACGCCGTTCAGCATATGAGTCAGGACTCGCATGGTCCACTGTGGCGCTATTAGCGGGACCGGGCGTTGCCGTCCTGGCATCCCTGCTTATCGCCGCCTACTCACTGTGGGGCCAGGCATCGATCGCTTACTGGCAGATACAATCGGCGCTCCCGAACTCCGGCGGAGTGTCGGATCAAATGGAACGGTGGGCAAGAGCGCTCAAGGAGGTCCCGACCGCTGGCAACGCCGAACAACTAATCGGGCGGTGGGGCTCAATTGTAGTGGTGGTGCTCCTAGCGACGACCGCCACATACGTTCTAATCGCGCACTTGCTCGCGTCACGTCGCGCGGTAGCAACTTCCTGGCTTCAGACGTTCGAGCAAGCTCTGATTCGTCAAGAAGCACAGGCTCAGGTTGCGAAGGTGAGTCATCCGACACGACACGCCCGTAATCGAGTGACTTGGTGGGGGATTGTTAGCCGGCGCGGGTAAGTCATCCAGCATCCAGTCGATCAAGTGGAGCCTCGCGTGCCCTATTGGACGTGTTCATCAACCGAGCGTCTGCGGCGTGCCCGACAATGGAACTCCCCCTAAGCGTGTCGGTTTCCGGAACACCGCGCATCGTCAAAATGGACTACTCGAAGGCTTTTGGTGCTGGCCGTGTCTCGACTTTAAGGGGACCACGACGGGCGCAAGTTCTGCGCGGCGGCTCTGAGCGACGCATCGCGGATCGCTTTTTGTTCCGGGCTTGAAGGCCAGTCGCGAAGCATCGCGGTGACTATTCAGGATGCGGGTTAGACTCGACTGACGCTGATGGGCTGTGTTCTCGGACCTGGCGGCTCCCGACAATTCGAGGCGGGGTGATTTCAAGCCTTGAGAGCGGCGGCGACAGCCGAGTGAAGCCGCTGAGCGCTGTCCATGGTTAGGGCGAGGAAGCGACTCCCGTCCTCAAGCGGTCCGAGGTAGACGTACGTGACTTGGGCGTCCTGTTCGAGCGCGACGACAAAATCTTCGGCGAAGAGCGACGCGGGGTCGCTGCCAAGGACCGCGCGGCGTCGTTCGACCACGCTCACGATGACGCCCTCGCTGCGGTGCCAGCGCGGCGGTGTGGGCTCTTGGTTGTCGTCGTGACCCGCGCACCATATGGGGCACTCGTGGGTGGTGTCCGAGATCGGGAGGGGCATGTGCGGCCTTTCTAATCCTCTAATCCAGAGCGAGCAGTACCCGGACTCCCGGACGTGTGCGATCGTGATCAGGTGTACGCGTCGAGCGGGGCATCGGTCGAGATGTCTGATGACATGGGATTGGTGTGCTTCGAGCTCTCAGTTCCCGTCATGGTGCGCGATGATCGGTCTTCTGAGTCAGGCTGGGACAAAGTGAGACACCCGTGAGCGATGGTCCAAACCCCCTCGCATCGATCCCGTCAACGTGGGCGGAGTTCGGGGCGGGTTTGCGCCGACTTCGAACGGTCAGCCTGCGGGCGCTGGAGGACAACCAGGTGGCGAGCCCAGCGGGCGTGGTGCTGTCCCGGTCGCAGTTGCAGCGCTATGAGGCGGGTACGTCCCGCCCCAAGCTCGCTTTCGCCGACCACCTGGACGAGTTGTACTGCGCTGATGGCTGGGCATCACTGGCGATCCGCTCGCTCTACGGGGTTATATGGGACCCGTGGCATGAAGCGCACGGCGTCGCCCGAACCCACCATGCGCACCGGTGGCCTGCCCGATACGACGGCATCGTGTGGATAGCGCTGAGGCCTCTCCCCGCACACGTCGACACGCAGCACGACCTCTCCCTCACCTGGGGACCGTGGCAACTTGCCCTCAACCTCAACATTCCAGCCTCGGGCGTCGTGCTCATGACCGGCAAAGCGGAAGACCCGTCCGGCGAACCGGCGACGCTCAACCTGGACAGCACGGTGCCGGTGTTCTGCCTGCGCGGGGCAGGCACGCCACCCGAGATGGGGAACGTCATCGACATCCGTCGGCGGTGGCAGCACCAGAACATTGAGCCGAGAGAAGGTCGCCCGCGCCTGAGGGAGTTCGGTCGCGGTCCCCGTCAGGTAGACCCGGCGCTTCCGAGGTCGCGCGGGCGGAGACGGCGCACCTCGAGGTGACGTGATCTCTCTGCTACACCGACAGTGCGGGCTGCTCGGGCGATGGTTCCGCCCAAAAGCGAACGACGCCTCCGGCAAGAATGCGGAGGCGTCGTACTCGCGTGGGGCACGAGTGAGAAGTGGGGTATCGGGTCAGACGGATGCGGCCTTGTACGCCTCGACGATGGTTGCAGGTACACGACCGCGGTCGCTGACGGTGTGCCCGTTCTCTCGAGCCCACTGCCGCACCGCCCCAAGATCCACGTCGCTCTTCGCCCGCGTGGCGCGACGCCCTGCGCGCGGGGCGGTGGCGGATCCGGCGGGGCGGGCGGCATTCACGAACGGCGTAAGCGCCTCGAAGAACTTGTCCGCATTCTCGTCCGAGAGGTCGATCTCGTACGCGCGGCCCTCGACGGAGAACGTGATCTGCTTTCCGTCGCCTTCCTCGAGCGGGGTGCCGTCGAGGTCATCGATGAGCTGAGCAATGTGTCGAGTAGCCATACTCGTAAATTTACACAGTCGCACATATTTCATTGCCCCGACATTCGTGCTTACGACGGTCACGGCGATTCGCTAAGTGACTTCTTGAACTCTGAATGGTTCTTTGCTCGTTTCGCAAGGGACAGATCGGCCCGTCGCTCTTTGTGAAGCGACGGGCCGATCCGGTGCTACCTCTGCCTCTCTGTCAGGCGCGCGCCTTCGCGCGGCGGCGAGCGACCAGCATGAAGGCGATCCCGCCGAGGATGAGCGCGCTCGCCCCAATTCCTGCAGCTGTCGTGCCGGTGCTGTCGAAGCCAGTGACGGCGAGTCCGTCGGTCACGGTGAGGGAGGCGTAGACCGAGCCGCTGGTCGCGCCACGAACCTCGATCTTGTGGGCTCCGATCTCAGTTCCGGACGGAATGGTAACCGTCGCGGATACCGTGCCGTCGGCGCTGGCCGCGGTCGAGAGCAGCTTGATCGGCGTGGAGTGCAGCCAGATCTCAACCGCCTCGCCGGCTGCAAAGCCACTGGCCTTCACGGTGACCTGGTTGCCGCGGGCGACCGTGCTTGTCGACACCGAGGCCGCGATCGACGGAGCTGATGCAGTCGGCGAAGGGGAAGGCGCCTCTGTCGGCTCCGGAGTCGGCGTCGAGGTCGGTTCCGTCGTCGGGGTGGGAGTCGGCGTGGGCGTGGGCGTCGGGGTCGGGGTCGGGGTGGGCGTCGAGGTGGGAGTCGGCGTGGGCGTCGGAGTCGGGGTGGGCGTCGGGGTGGGCGTGTCGCAGTCGCCGGGCAGTGTGTACAGGTGCTCACCGACGGGCGCCGTCAGCGTGGGGCGGTAGCGCTGAACGACGCTGAGCTTGGTCGTACCTGAGCCAGCGAGCGGGACATCGAAATGCACCTCTCCATGCCCATTGCGTGTGACCTCGGTGAACGTCTGAGTCCCGTCCGCCGATTCGGCGGTGACGGTAAAACTCAGCGACACTCCATCGCTCGTGGCGATGTCGACAGGGGCGATGGCGGCGGAGTCCGTGCATACAGGCTCGCCGAACGTCGCAGTAGCCTCGTACGGCTGCGGATTGCAGGAGGTGACGTACGAGAAGGTGCCCGAGGCGACGGTCTCCCCGTTGACGACAATCTCCACGAGGTGGTTGTCGTCGTCTTGGAGCCACGGGCCACCGAAATCGAGTGGGAACCAACTGTCGTCAGATTCGGTGGCGCGGGTCATGGTTTTGGTGCGATAGGCCTTGCCATCGATGACGAGGCTGCCCTCGATCGAGTCACCCACGCTCAAAAGTGCGTACCCACCCGACTCGATTCGGAGGAAGCTGAAGTAGCAGCTCGCTCCGACCTCGGGATCTCTGATGTCGGGTGCGGCGTGGGCTGGCGCAGCGCCAATGATCACGCCGACGAGCGTGAGTGCGGTGATAGCGAGCGTCGAGACAAACCGCGCGAGACGGCTTCTCCCGGCGTGAATAGGACGGGTACGGGTCAAGGCAGATCCCCCAGGGTGTGCGAGTGAGCGCCGGACGGGCTGGCCGGCGAACGCCTGGCCAGGACGGCAGGCAGGGTACGTCCGGAGATTACCAATTTCTATTGGTTACAGCCAACTCTTCTTGGTTTCAGGGTTGAGTAGTGAGTACCAACCCCGCGAGCACGCCCGAGTGGGCCGAGTTCGCGCGGGAGTTCGGGATGAACCTGAGGCGCCGACGGGACGCGCTGGGACTGACGCAGGAGGCGGTCGCCGAGCGAGCGGGGATCTCGCTGTACGCATATCAGCAGTACGAACGGGGCGCAGTAACGAGGGGTGGTGTGGCGACCAACCCTAGGCTCGCGACAATCCTCGTGATCTGCGAGGTGCTCGATGCCCCGATCGAGAAACTCGTACTTTCGATTCCGCGCTTGCGCAACCACTGACCGGCCGGTGTTCTTCGGACGGTCGGCTGCGGAGCAGACAGGCGCTGAGTACTCAGCTGGTATGAGAGCCACAAAGCGACGCGGTCCTCGGGAACCCAGACACATGTATTAAAATCTTTCGCCCGCGGACTTGAGCGAATCTGGGAGCGAGAGCACTGACCATCGTTGCGACGACGCTACCCTGGGCGCGCATTGGCGAAGATTGCGATGGCTCACGCGTCCTTCCGGCCAAGGCCATCGCAACTGTTAGCCGTGCGGACGATCTGCGCGACAGTCGGTTCTCCGTTGCAGTCGCCTACGTCCGCTACTCCCAGATGGCGGCGGATGAGCCAAGCCCACCTCGGCATAGTCCGAACGCGACGCCAGCGCTGCCAGCACTCACCCGTTCATCGGATACGACCGTGCCGCGCATCCCAAACCCACACGCCGAATCCATAATCTCGCAACGGCTCGAGGAGCTGCCGTTTGCCAGCGCTGCCGCGAGGTAGACCGCGCGACGGACCGCAGCCAGCTTCCAAGGATGCGCATCGGGTGATGCTGGGCGACTGGCGGGAAAAGGGATTCAAGCCTCCGTTGTCCGTGCGGTCCCCTGCACAAAGCGCTCGACTGACGCGAGGTACCGCGGATCACGGCGTCTTCGGCACCCTGTGGCATAGAACGGGGGCCATACGGTCTCGCTCGCGCTGTCGACGTCATGCTCAAGACCGCTTCGGCCCGCCGGCGCGAGCCGCCACAAGGCTGGGCCAGCCTCGGCGTGCTCGCCCCTCGCGTCGGCGGCCAGACGGACGGCACTTAGCTTGCCCTGAGGTCAGACCCCTTATGCATTGGAGGCATGATCCGACTTGCGCGATTTGTCATCAAACACGTAGCGCTCAAAGGTGTCTGCGCGCTACTTTACAACCAACGACAGGAAGCTACACGTGCGTCAGAAAACCTCCTGCGTGGAGGCAAAGCCTGATCTGTAGGGAGATGCTGTGACCGACCCAGTGCTTGAGAAAATTCTTGATGCTTACAGCTTCCCAGAAATCGATCGCCGCTTCGCCTACAGCACCGACAAGTTTCACGCTCTGCGAAAGATCGCAGAGGGGCACTGGCGCACCTTATCTCAGCATGCTTCCGACGGAGGCGTCCCCGCAATATCAGAGCGCGCCTGCATCTATGTGACAGGATCGGTAGCTCGTGCGGAGGCGAGCGCAGACAGTGACCTCGATCTATTCATCATGGACGAGATCGAAGAGGGAGCGGAGCGCCTGTCGTATGTCGAGAACGCGCACCTGGTCTCCACGCTCGACCGGATTCGCATCGATGCGGACTTTCAACCATTCTCGGGCGGTGGAAAATGGATCTCTACCCACTCGCTGCAGCAGATAGTCAAGGAAACAGGCTCGCCCGAAGACGACGCGAAAAACACCTTCACCGCGCGAATCCTACTACTGCTTAACAGCAAGCCTATCCTCAATGATCGCGCATACGAGCGTGCGCGGACCGCCGTTCTCGATCGGTACTGGCAAAGCGCAGACCGGTCGAAATCTCGGCTCCCCATCATGCTCATCAATGACATTCGGCGATGGTGGGGCGTACTCGGTCTCAACTTCGAGAAGTACTACACCAAAGCTCCTATCGGCAACACTGGCAACTACGGCACGACTCCCGAGCGCGAGTACGCAAATCTGAAGCTACGATATGCTCGATTGCTTGCCTGTTACTCGCCGATTCTGCTTCTATTGCATCGCTCGGACGATGAGGGGGTTAAGCGCGACCACGCCGAGGAGATCCTGAGCTGGACGCCCATTGAGCGTCTTACAGCTCTGTACGACGCGGTGCCGACGAACATCGATATCCGCACACTGATCGAGCGAGTAATGCGTGGCTACGACGACCATCTCGAGTTCGTTTCAATGGGAAAGTCGGCCATCCTAGAGGCGCTGAAAGAGGAAAAGGTGAGGCGCGAGAAAAAGGACTCCGCCTATGGTTTTCATCGCGACTTCGTAAGGCTTCTCAATGAGGTTGGAGACGGCAAAACACTTTACGACTATGTGATCGTTTGATATAATTATGTGGTTTTGGAGTCGTACCCTCAGGATCATCTACGAAAAGTGCAAGTAATCGGCGACCTGGCTGAAAGCCTTTCGCTTGCGCTACTGTCGGTGGATGCAGAGATGCTCTGCATGGAGAAAGCACAGATGGCGGAGTTGTCCTCACGGTATACTTTTCTTCGCCGAGCGTTAGCGGAGGCGGCCCTCGCGGCTGAAGTGGCGTACGATCTCGCGAAGGCTGACTTAGAAGAATCGAGCTAGGATGACTCTCATGGTCGGTAATCGGTTGCTGCATGCGATCAAGTCAAACAGGCGACTAACAATCGAGATGCACGTACGAGAAGCCCGATCGGTCGATAGTCTTTGGTTGAGTGGGCTCGTGGACCCCGGATGGCTCTCTGCCGCTCACCTGACGGTGTTACACATTGGGAAAATGGCGGATCTCCTCGCGGAAATTGTTGAGATGGACTCCACGGTCTCAAGCAACCGTTTCATTAATGCCTTCGGTAATCTCGAACATGTCCTGTCAGAGAGCTTTGTTAATCCCGTGCCGGCAGTTGCAACCCGCTTGGGTATTTTGGAGCGCGCGACTGCTCGACATTTAGCTTTTATCTTGGAGAAATCACCCGAGTTAGAGAGAATTCGTACTCGCTCGCACGAACTCTTTATGGGGGTGTTGATGGAGCTCGGTATCGACGACCCCGAGATGTTCGAAAAGATCTCGCCGACCATAGACCAGATATCCCCTATTTGGCTCCCTCACGTCACAGTGCGAGAAGAGTCCAGTGCTGTGGTGCGCCCAAAATACATGTCGAGACCCGTGAAATTCGTCCTTACGCCGCCCACTTTGCGACTTTGAGGGGCCTTCTCGCTCGCGGACGCGCACTAAAGGCGCTGCCAAGACCGCGCGGCTGACACCACATATCGACACAAATGGAGGCAGGCCAGATCATGGGCTCAAAGCCCGCCTGGGTTAGGACGATCGAGGTGTTCGGCGGGACCTGTTAGAGAGCGCCGCATCGTCTGACTACGGCGAATTTGTTTCGTGACCCGTCCAATAATCCGCTTGAGTTTCAGGGATTCTTCGACCATGTTCTCTTCGTCACATGGGCCACGTAGTCCTCGTACCGCTGGTAAGGGGTGGGGAATACGCGGGCGGGTGTGGTTGCCGGCCGGTACCAGTCGGCGATGCGAAGCCAGTCTTCGTCGATGAGGGTGCAGTAGTCGTTGCAGGCGGCGATGGTCAACCAGGCCTGGCTCCCTTCCTTCTCCTCGTCGGTAAGGCAGTCCACGGCATCCCGGATCATCTGCTGCCACTTAGCTTCGATCACGCTCGTGCGCGGGAAAGCCTGGATTAGTTGCCAGAAGGTGTCGATCTCCTCATGTCTGGAGTCGGCGAGCTGTCGTCGGAGGAAGGACTCGTCGTCGGCGGTGAGTTCGTTGTGCCAGCCGATTCGGTAGACGGCTTCGGACACTTGTTCTTCGATGTCCTTGTCGGAGAACAGCCACATGCCGCCGTAACGGGTCCTGAAACGCTTGAGCTCCAGCCAGAAGCACGTCAGCCGGTAGAGGGCGTCTCTTCCGTACCCTTCGGCTTGATTGATGTAGTCGTAAGGGAGATCACTGTCCGGATCCCAGGGCGGGTGCTCGTGATGTCCTCCTCGGTACGTATCGATGGCCGCTTCGAGGTCGGCAGCGAGTGCCCAGGTTTGCGTCCAGATCCGGTTGTACGCCTCGAACCGTTCAACCCATTGGACGGCCAGTCGGGAGTCGGCGGGGCGGACACGGTTCTGCATATCCAGGTTGGTGCGGTGCATCCGCGCCTCCTCACGCACCCGCAGCACCGCTTCCGCCACCTGGCGAAGTACTTCCTTCTCTTGACCTTTGCGATAGGTATCGGCGGCGACACCCAACGCTTCTGCGGCACGGCGACGACGGTCCACGTTCTTCCACAACGCCGTCCCGGGGTACAGACCCAGCGAGTACTCGGCCGCTTCCTGAAGAGAACCTCCACCAAGGGTGTCGACGGCTTTGCGCAGCAGCAGGTCAATGCCCGCAACATCCGTGTCGTGTCCGGTGGAGAACTCCCCCAGGCGGGCGACCGAGACCAGAGAAGGAAGCGTCATCCTACGCACGTTCCCCACACCACCGACACGAACGGCGTCAAGGTCGCTGAGAACGGCGCCGAAGCTCGGCGCCCGGGAACCATCCGGCATGACCCAATAGTGCCCGGCTTTCGCCCAGCTTCTGCCCCGAGGTGGCGACAGTGCCTGCGATGAGCTTGACGTAGTCGGGGTGGAACGGCCGCCCCCGAGATTCCTGGAAAGGAGTTGTCATGTTCGATAGCAAGAAGGAGTTGGCACCGCTGGGCGGTGCGTTCAGCTCCACCGGGTTGGCTCAGATGGGCGCTGGTGCGCAGCGTCAGACGAGCCGCGAGGTGGAGCGTGTGCAGGGGCAGGCGATCGTGGCGGAGGTGCACGAGCAGGCTCGCGCGTTCCTCGGGCACACGATGCTGCAGAACGTCGGCGCGCTGACGTCGCTGGAGCAGCACCTGATCCAGGTCGCCCCGCTGGGCGAAGACCGCTACAAGCACATCGTGGACGCCTACACGATGGGTGCCGCCGCGAAGCTGACGCGGTGGTGATCCCGTGTCCCTCCTCGTCCTGTTCGGCGTCTGGCTCGCGATCGTCCTGGGCGCGTGCGTGGTGGCGGCCGTGATCGAGCGTGGTGTCCTCGCCCCCATCGAGGACTGGTTCCGTCACCGTCGCGACCGCAAACGCGCCCGTATCGAGACGGAACTCGACCGCACCCAGGCCGAGCTCCGCCACACGATCCTCCAGCTCGCCTCCGCCTTGAACGGCGACGCGCTGGAGGCCCGCAAGGCCCTCATCCGCGAGTCGTACCTGGCCCGCGGTGAGGTGCCGAAGGAGTAGGTCCTTCGGAACGGCCGGGGCGGCGACAGTCCGCACGCGAGCGTGGCTGGCTCCGCCCCGGTCCTCCACCTTCTCGCCGCCCCGCCGTGCCCCGGCGCGGGCGGCGTTCTCTTCCTGTGGACGAGGGCGTGTGCTTTGCGCAACATGCTCATGGTTTTCCACACCCCCACCTCTGACAGGCCGTTGACGGGGCTCTCGCCTGGCGCGATCGGACGGTTGCTGAAACGCAGCTGAGAGCGCATAACCAGGGGGCAGCCCCGCACGGCCCCTCATACTCGGCCGTCATTCCCAGCGGGTAAAGACCGCTGCGGGAAGGAGCACATTCTCATGCACACCACCAACACCAACACGACGCCGGCGTCGACGGACACCGACGACACCGCCGAGGTGAGTCCGGGCTGCCTGTCCAAGTACAAGACGATCCTCGTCGATCCGCCCTGGCCGACCGGCCAGCAGGGCAAGTACGGCGCGGCTCACCATTACAACCTGATGACCCTCGAGCGTATCAAGGCGATGCCGGTCGGTGATCTCGCCGCCGACAGCGCGCATCTCTACCTCTGGTGCTACCCGGCCACCCGCTACATCGCCGAGGACATCCTGCGCGCCTGGGGGTTCGAGTTCAAAGACGAGTTCGTCTGGGGCAAAGACCAGATGGGCCTCGGTCAATACTTCCGCCACGCCCACGAGACCCTGCTGCTGGGCGTGAAGGGGAAGCTGCCGGTGAAGTTCCGCGGCCAGCGCTCGTTCACGATGCTGCCCCGCCAGGACCACTCCCACAAGCCGGAGGAAGTCCACGTCATGGTCCAGCGCCTCAGCCCCGGCCCCTACCTGGAGCTCTTCGCCCGCCGCCCGATGCCGGGCTTCGACGTCTGGGGCAACCAGGTCACCTCCGATATCTCCATCCCCGGCTACCCCGTGCCCAGCGATATCACGACGAAGCCCGTCGGCAGCCTCGTCGGCCCGGGGCAGGAGGTCGACCATGCCTGAGCGTTGCCGCCTGATCCTCACACGCCTCGTCAATCGACTGAATGGAGTGCTCTATGTCCTCTTCCGACCGTGGCCCGATGGAGGCCGCGAAGGCCTTCGCCTGGACCGCGTTCCTCGTCGCCCTTCTGCTGTGGGCAGCCGTGTGGCTCATCCAGCAGGTGTGGGTGTGGCTGCTCGTCATCCTCGCCGTCGTCCTGGTTCTGGGCGGGCTGGTCTGGTGGCTGCGCGTGCGCCGCGACCGCTGGTGAGAGAGGCCCACCGATGAGCCGCTCATCGTCACCGAAGCGGGGTCGGGGACGCCCGCGCCGCGAGTACCGCATCCGCGTCCGCGGCGAACGCCGCGCCCAGCCGGACTACGACAAGCTCGCCCGCGCCCTCCTCGAGCACGCCGCCATGGAAGAAGCAAAGCGCCGCGCCCACGTCACCGAGACGACTGACACCACGGCGACGACGTTCACCAAGATCGACGGCGCCGACGCCCCGTCGAGCGACTGCGCCGACGATGGGGACGTCGATGACTGACACCTGGCGTCAACTGCACTGGCCGCGCCCCTTCGACGCCGCGACGGCGCTCGGGTTTCTTGAGACGCTTGCTGCGGATGAGTCGCGTGGGCCGGTCGTGTTTGAAGCCCGCGCCGAAGGCGGCAGCATCCGCCACCTCATGGGTGGGCATCGCACCACTCTCTCCGGCGTCGCCAGTAGCCTGCGTCGGCTCCTTCCCGGGGTCGCTGTGACAGACCTCGAAACCGAACGGGTGCCGGTGGAGCGGGCGGGGCGCGTGCGGATCCGTCAGCGCAACCTCGGGCTCAGTCTCGACACGACGGGTGCGGCCCTCCGCGCCCTCTACGCTGCCCTGTCCGGCGCGGTGGGGAAGGGGGACGTGCTGGTGCTGCAGCTCATCCTCGGTGCCAGCGTCCCACCCCAGCCGTTGCCTGCCTCGACGCCGGATCCGAACCTCAGCCTGTTCGACCTCATCACGAAAGGCAGCCGCCCTGCGCCACTGGAAATCCGAGCAGACCTACGCGACAAGCTCGCCCAGTACCGGTTCCGCGCCACCATCCGCATCGGCGTCAGCGCGGCCAGCCCCGTGCGCCGACGCCTGCTCGTGCACGCCGTGCTTGCGGCTCTGCGGCAGCTCCAGACCGGGTCCACCCGCATTGACCTCGTCTCCGACCGCCCCGAACTGGTCGATGACGCCGTCATCCCGGCGAAGAAGCCGCTGCGCCTCACCGCCGCCGAAGCCCTCTGCCTTGTCGGCTGGCCGACCGGAGACACCGCGCTCCCCGGCATGCCGCCCATCTACCCCCGCCAGATCGCAGCACCCACCGGATACGCGCCCAGCAAGGAGCGCGTATTCGCGCGCACCAGCGCCCCCGGCCCGAGCCTGCCGGTCGGCATCTCGATGAAGGACGCCGTCCGCCACAGCCACGTCATGGGACCCAACGGCGTCGGCAAGAGCACCGTGCTGCTCAACCTGATCGCCGCCGACATCGCAGCCGGGCGGAGCGTCGTCGTGATCGACGCCAAACGTGACCTCGCTATGGACGTCCTCACCGTCATCCCGGAGTCCCGCTCGGGCGACGTCGTTGTCCTTGACCCGATCAGCCCCGATCCAGTCGGACTGAACCCCTTCGCGGGAGCAGGCGACCAAGCACCGCTCATCGCGGACCGGCTCCTTGCTGTCTTTCGCAGCCTGTTCCCGTCGGCGTTCGGCCCGCGCACCAGCGACGCTGTCCACGCCTCGCTGCTCACCCTCGCTGGACGAGAGAGGTCGACCTTGGCGGACTTGCCGCGACTGCTCACCGACGACCCGTACCGGCGCGGCCTTACAAAGACCATCACCGACCCGCCGCTGATCGAGTTTTGGTCGGCGTACGACGCGATGAGCGCCGGGGCTCGCTCCGCCATGATCGGCCCGGTCCTCACGAGGCTGCGTCAGTTCCTGCTGCGTCCGTCGATCCGGGCGGTGCTGGATCAGGCTGCGCCACGCTTCGACCTCCGCGACCTGTTCGCCAAGCCCCGCATCCTCGTCGTCCCTCTCAACCGTGGCCTGCTCGGACCCGTGGCCGCGGAGCTGGTCGGGTCGCTGCTGGTTAGCCAGCTCTGGCAGCTGACCCTCGCCCGGGCAGGCGTGCCGAAGGGGCAGCGCCGCCCCGTCTCGATCTACCTCGACGAGGCGCAAATGTTCGTGAAGCACGAGTCCGACCTCGGTGAAGCGCTGGAGCAATCGCGGTCGATGAACGTCGCCTGGCACCTGGCTCACCAACACCGTGCCCAGATGCCGGCCAGCCTGCTCGCCGGTATCGCCGCCAACGCGAGAAATAAGATCCAGTTCCAAGCTGACCCGGCTGACGCTGCCGCCGTCACGAAGTACTCCGCGCTCACGCCGGAGGACGTCATGAAGCTCCCGCCGTACCACGTCTACGTCGACCTCATGGCTGACGGCGTGCAGTCCGGCTGGTTCTCGGCCATCACGCTTCCTCCGCCCGTCACCCTCTCGGACCCCGACGCTGTCCTCGCTGAGAGTCGCCTCCGCTACGGATCCCAGATCACGCACCAAAACCCGCCCGCGACCGACACGTCCGCGACGACCTCGAAAGAGGGTGACGTGAGAATCACCCTCGAGGGTGACGGAGCGGGTGACGAAGGTGACGCTGAGCCCATCGGACGACGCCGAAAGGCCCGCCCATGACCACCCAACTCGACCACCAGAGAAGAGGGCGGCGGTGTCCGATCGCCCGTCCGTTCGACCGTCCGATCGCTGAAACTTCAACCTCGATCTTCCCGCGTGTTTCTGCGGCTTCTGGCCTCAGTTGGGAGCGGACTACTCCGCCCCTGGCGGAGTCCCCGGCCGCCCGCGAACTCGCCGGACGCTGTCAGCGCCGCTCGCAACCAGAGAGGGGACGCCCATGACGATGCGCCTGCCCCGCACAGGAGCCGGACCCTCCAAGCTGGTGATGCTGCGCACCGAGCTGTCTGTCCGCGACGAGGAGATCCTGACGTTCCTCAACCGGCACCGGTACGCCACCACCACGCACCTGCGCGACGTGTTCTTCATCGACCACGCCACCCTCACCGCTGGTACCCGCGCCTGCATTCGCGTACTCCACCGGCTCCTTCACAACCGGCTCATCGCGAGGCTGGAACGACGTGTCGGCGGCACCGCCCGAGGGTCTGCGGCCACCATTTGGTACCTCGACGCCGCCGGCGAACGCCTTACCCGACCCGAGGGCGCGAGGCGTCGCCGCTTCGCCTCTGTCTCCACACCGTTCCTGGCCCACACCCTTGCCGTCACCGACACCCATGTCGCCCTAATCCAGTACGCCCGCACCGGAGCGTTCGAGATCGAGCGCGTCGACTTCGAGCCCGACACCTGGCGGTCGTTCGTCACTAGCGCCGGAACGGCCGCGATCCTCAAGCCCGACCTCTATGTCCACGTCGCCACCCCGGACTATGACGACCACTGGTACGTGGAGATCGACCTTGGCACGGAGAGCATTCCCGTCCTGCTCGCCAAGTGCCGCACCTACAGCGCCTACAAGGCCACCGGGCGGGCGCGGGCCGAGCACGGCGTGTTTCCCCGGGTGCTCTGGGTCCTGCCCAGAGCCGCCCGCGCAGCCCGCCTCCGCGCCGCCACCCGCGCCGCCGCTGACCTCGACGACCGGCTGTTCGTCTGCACCACCTTCGATGCGTTCCTGGCCGTCGTAGAAGACCCCGAAGCGTCCAGTGAGCCGACGCCAAACAACCAAGAGAGGAGGAACCCATGACCCCCGAAGCGCCACCCCCGCCAGAACGCGAACCGTCCTACTCCGACGGCAACGCCCCATTCGGCCCGGAAGCCGCTGCCTCAATGGAGCGCTCGCTCTCCACGCTGCGCGACCCCGACGATGCGCTCCGCATCCTTCGGGGGGTCAAGGAGAACGGTGCCGCTTTCGCCGCGTTCCTGCTGCTCGCCGACACCAACCTGGCCGACCCGGAGATCATCGACCGGTTCCACGAAAGCTACGCCGACGCCTGGGAGTACTTCGCCCAGTTCCGCCACGACGTCCTCGAAGGGCTCGGCTGGCTGCAAGCGCTGGAGAAGCTGATGAGCGAACAAGGCATCCCTGATGACCACCTCACCTGGAACCACGCCGCCATCGACAAGCAGATCCTCGACACCTACGACGTCGTCCACCTCGACGGCTGGTGGCACGTCTTCAACAAGTAGTGAGCACAAGTTTTCCCCAGATCAACGATGACAAAAACACAACGCCAAACATCTCGACTTAAGAGGTGAAGTGAGCGTAAATCAAGGAGCCACGTCCGCTCAGAAGGCGGGCAGAAAGGAGGAATCATGACCATGAACTTGTCAGTGCAACCTGCCGTGGTTGAGTCAATTGACGACGGGCAGGCGCTCACCGATGTCGAGCAGTTCGCTCGTTCGCCACAAGTGCTTCGCGGTCGACAAGCTACTGATCCGGCCTACGACGGCAACCCCGACGACAGGGGGACTCGCGCCGTCATCTATCTCCGCGTGAGTAGCAAAAAGCAAGTCGACACTGACTACGACCCAGAAGGGATCTCGCTCCCTGCCCAGCGCCTCGCCTGCGAGAAGAAGGCTGAGCAGATGGGGCTCCAGATCGTCGATGAGTACGTTGACGCGGGCTTCTCTGGAACTGACGTCGCAGGGCGGCCGCAGTTCCAAGACATGCTTGAGCGGATTCGATCGAAACGAAACGTCGACTACGTCATCGTCTACAAACTGTCGCGACTTCACCGGAACCGCTACGACGAAGCATTCACGATGATGCAGCTCCAGCAGCGGGGAGTCACGCTCGTCTCTGCAACAGAGAGCATCGACGGAAGTCCCGTGGGCCAACTCATGCAGGGCATTCTCTCCGCGTTCAATCAGTATCGGTCGGCCGAGGACGGCGCGGACATCGCGTACAAGCTCGGAGAGAAGGCGAAAAAGGGCGGCACCGTCTTCATGGCGCCGCTCGGCTACATCAACACCGGTGAGCGGATCCAAGACCGTGAGGTTCGGGTGGTCAAACCCGACCCGGACCGGGCTCATCTCGTGAGGCTGGCGTTTGAGCTGTACGCGACGGGCGCGTATAGCATCCCAGCGCTCTCAGATGAGCTGTACCTTCGCGGGCTGAAGACGCGGGCCTCGGCGCGCTGGCCGTCCAAGCAGCTCTCCGACAATCAGCTACTTCGACTCCTCCAGGACCCGTACTATCTGGGCTTCACTCGGTTCAAGGGCAACATCTACCCCGGGCGCCATGACCCGCTCGTCGATGGAGATCTGTTCGGCCGTGTTCAGGAGGTCATCGCTGCTCGTGCCACGGGTGAGCGGCAGCGCATTCATCACCACTACTTGAAGAGCACGCTCTACTGCGGCAACTGCCACTCGACAGATGAAGCGCATGGACGGATCATCGTGGCTCATGTGAACGGGCGCGGAGGAACGTACGACTACTTCTTCTGTCGTCGGAGTCAGGACAAGCTTTGCGACGCACCATACATGCAAATGGCCCGCGTCGAAGACGCCGTTGAACGGTATTGGGACCAGCTGCGGGTGACCCCGGGCTTCCTTGCTGCGGCTCGAGCGGGGCTCCGTAAGACTGTCGAGAAAGGGCAGGCGGCGGCACGCTCGCTGCATACGCAGTTGACGGAGAATCTGCGGAAGCTCGATCAGCAGGAAGAGAACCTGTTGGACCTGGCCGCCGATGGCATGCTTCCACGCGAGACGATCCAGAAGCGAATGAACGCCATCCTGCGAAACCGAGCCGCGATGAGCGCGCGCCTCGAGAAGACGGAGCAGAAGCTGGCAGTCGTCGTGGACTACCTGGATGCGGCGCTGTCGCTTCTCGAGCGCCCGGGCGAGTTGTACGGAAATGCAACGGATGAGCAGCGGCGCATGCTGAATCAGGCGGTCTTCTCGCGCATCTACGTGTACGCGGATGAGATCACGGACGTCGAGTTCAACGAGCCGTTCGACATGCTGATGGCCGCGGGGGAGTTGTACGAGAGCCCAACGAAAACCGCCCCTGAGAACAGGGGCGGGGATGTATCTGCCGAGGCAGCGAATCTCGTGAACATCGCTCTTGGTGATATTTCGAGTAACGCTGACGTGGTGGGCCCCGTGGGGCTCGAACCCACGACCCGCGGATTAAAAGTCCGATGCTCTACCGACTGAGCTAGAGGCCCTCAGCGACCCAGCCTACCGAACGCGGCGGGGTCGTCGTGTTCACCGCCGCGTGCGCGCGACGATCCAGAACAGGTAGGCGCCTCCGACGACCGCGGTGAGCAGGCCGACCGGGATCTGCAGCGGGGCGAGCGCGCGCTGCGCGATGACATCGGCCACGAGGAGCACGGCTGCGCCCGTGAGGGCTGAGCCGACGACGGGGATGCCGCTCGTGCCCATCGCGCGGCGGGCCAGCTGCGGCGCGGCGAGGGCGATGAAGCCGATGGGCCCGGCGGCGGCGGTCGCGGTCCCCGTCAGCAGGGCGGCGACGATCACGAGCACGAGACGAACCCGTCCGGTCCGCACGCCGAGCGAGCGCGCCGTGTCGTCGTCGAACTCGAGCGCGCGGTAGTCGCGGTGTACGACGATCAGCAGGCCGCCGAGCACGCCGAGCGACACCAGCAGCAGGACGACGTCCTCCATCGAGGTGGCGGCCAGACTGCCGTGCAGCCACTGGGTCGCGTTGCGCGCGACCTCGATCGGGGCGCGGGTGAGGAGGTAGTCGTTGACGGCCGCGAGCAGGGCCGTCAGGGCGATGCCCGCGAGGATCGTGCGCTCGCGCGAGATGCCGACGCTGCGAGCGATGGCCATGACCACCGCGACCGTCAGCAGTCCGCCCGTCCACGCCCCCACCGCGGGGGAGGGCGGTGGGGTGATGAGCGTCAGACCGATCAGCGCACCGGTGGCCGACCCGGCACTGAAACCCACGATGTCGGGGCTCGCGAGCGGGTTGCGCGCAAGGGTCTGGAAGATCGCGCCGGCCAGCCCCAGAGCCGCTCCGACGAGGAGGGCGGCGAGAATCCGTGGTACGCGCAGGCCCATCACGACGACCGTGGTGCGCCCGTCGGCTCCGCCGGTGAGAGCGGATGCCACGTCATCGAGCGACGCGTGGAACGAACCGGTCGTGAGTCCCGCGATGGCGGCTGCCGCCGTGATCAGGAGGGTGACCGATATGACGAGGGCGCCGCGGCGGCGCCGCGACGACCTGAGTCGTCCCGGGGGAGGGGCGACCGCGCTCATGCCGTTCTCCGCAGGATCAGCCAGAGCAGCAGGGGAGCGCCGAGGAACGCGGCGACGATGCCGGCCTCCACCTCGCCCGGGATGGCGATGACCCGTCCCACGATGTCGCTGGCGAGGGTCAGGGTCGCTCCCGCGACCGCGGCGAGAGGGAGCGATGCCGGGACGGACCGACCGACCGCGCCGCGAACGGCATGGGCGATGAGGAGGCCGATGAAGGCAAGGGGACCGGCGGCCGACGTCGCCGTCGCGCACAAGAGCGTGATGGCCGCGGCTGCCCCGATGGCCACCACGGCGGGCGAGACGCCGAGCGCGCGCGCGAGGTCGCTGCCGAGTTGAAGCTGGTCCAGCCCCCGCGCGAAGACGGCGGCGAGGAGGATCCCCGCGACGGCGAAGGGGAGGAGCTGCAGGGCGACGTCGGGATCCCTCCGCTCGAACGATCCGACGGCCCAGAACCGGAACGACTCGAACGTGTCGTCGTCCGCGAGCGTGATGATGCCGACGACCGCGCCGAGACACGCGCTCAGGGCGACCCCGGCGAGGATCAGACCGACGGTGTCGCCCCGCCGGTTCGGACGGGCTGCGGTGTTCACGAGCAGCGCGGCGCCCGCGGCTCCGGCGAACGCGAACCACACGTAGCCGCTCGCCGTGCCGACGCCGAAGAAGGCGATCGCGACGACGACGCCCAGCGCGGCTCCGGCGTTGACGCCGAGGAGCCCGGGGTCGGCGAGCGGGTTCCGAGTGAGCGCCCGCATGAGCACCCCGGCCACGCCCAGACACGCTCCGGCGAGGAGGGCCGTCAGGGTGCGCGGCACCCGGAGTTCGTGCATGATCACGCCGACGGCATCCCGTCGGTCGGTGACGAGGGCAGAGACCACGTCTGCGGGAGCGAGCGCGCGCGAGCCGACCGCCAGGCTCACGAGAACGAGGACGAGCAGGAGAAACGACACGGCGAGGGTGAGGACCGCCGTACGGATCAGCGCCGCTCGGCGGCGGGCGGCCACCTCTGCCGCGGCGGCCGGAGGGGCGGCGGCGGTGAGGACGGGCACAGAGGTAAGGGTATCCTCACTTGGTGATCGTTCTTCGCTTTCCGTCTTCCCGCTCCCGTTTCGGTCCCCGGCGAGCCACCGCCGCCCTGGGCGCGGTCGCCCTTCTCGCCCTCACCGGCTGTTCGGGCTCGGCCGCGCCCGCGTCGACGGTCGACGCCGAAGCCGGTGCGACCGGCGACTGGGTCGTGGCTCGCGACCTCGAGCCCGGCATGGGCTCGAGCGAGGCCGACGGGGTCTTCCCCCGCGAGGTGACGCACTTCGGAGGCGTGACCGACATTCCCGCGGCGCCGACACGTATCGCGGTGGTCTCGACCGGCCAGCTCGACGCCCTTCTCGCGCTCGGAACGGTGCCGGTGGCCGCGACGCGCGCGGAGAACAGCGGCCTGGTTCCGCAGTACCTCAGCGACGCCTTCCCGGGTGAGGCGTCCGCTTTCGCGGGCATGGCCGACATCGGCAAGCGGACCGAGCCCGACCTCGAGGCCATCGCGCAGGCGGACCCCGACCTCATCCTCATCAACTCCACGCGCGGCACCGAACTGTACGACGCGCTGTCGGCCATCGCGCCGACCGTGCTCACCGAAGGCAACGGCGTCAACTGGAAGAGCGACTTCCTGCTCATCGCGGACGCACTCGGCGACGAGGGTGCGGCACGCGGCATCCTGGACTCCCTGCACGACGACAGCGCGGCGTTCGCCGAGACGCACCCTGCGGGAGAGCCGACGGTCTCGTTCCTGCAGTCCACGGGCGACCGCACGCGGATCATGGGGGTGCCGTCGTTCGCCGGGGGTATCGCGGAGGATCTCGGCCTCGGGCGTCCCGCCTCGCAGCAGTTCGACGAGACCTCGCAGGACATCAGCGCCGAACAGATCGATCTCGCGGACGCGGACAGGGTCTTCTACGCGGGGATCGGCGAGGGACTCTCCTTCATTGAGGACGCGCCGCTCTGGCCGACGCTCACCGCCGTGGCCGACGGGCACGCCATCGCCGTCGACTACGACCCGTGGTACACGAACGCGGGGCCGGTCGCGGCTCGCCTCGTGCAGGACGAGATCGTGCGCGCTGTGGGCGGGAACTGATTTCACGAAAGAGCGAGCGCCGGACCCCCTCGCCTGGGGTCCGGCGCTCGCCGTCAGGTCCGATCGTTCATCGATCGGTCGATCGCGTGGAGACCACGCTCTCGAGGATTTACGCCGGGGGCATCAGCACCGAGTCGATGAGGTACACCGTGGCGTTGGCGGTCTGGACGCCACCGCAGATGACGTTGGCGGTGCCGTTGACGGTGATCGAGTCACCCGAGCCGGCGACCGTGACGTCCTGGCCCTCGACCGTGGCGTGCGTGCCGTCGATCTCGTCCGGGGCGATCTGGCCGGGGACCACGTGGTACGTGAGGATCTTGGTCAGCGTGGCCGAGTCGGTCTTGAGGCCCTCGATGGTGGAGGCGTCGATCTTCGCGAATGCGTCGTCGACCGGCGCGAAGACGGTGAACTCGCCGCCGTTGAGCGTGTCCACGAGGTTGACGTCGGGGTTCAGCTGACCGCTGACGGCGGCCGTCAGGGTGGTGAGCAGCGGGTTGTTCGAGGCGGCGACGGCGACCGGGTCAGCGGCCATTCCCTCGACCGAGCCGGCGCCGGACGGGACGGCGGCGGCGTAGTCGGCGCAGCCGGGGCCGACGAGGTTGGCGGCCGGGTCCATCATGCTCGACGAGGCCGAGGGCGACGACTCCATCGAGGGGGCGCTGCTGCTCTCTTCGGTGGTGGTGCCACCCGAGGTGGTGCCACCGGAACAGGCGGTGAGTGCGAAGGCCGAGCCCAGAACGAGGGCGAGACCGGCGACGACAGGCTTCTTGTTGGTGAGCATGACATTCCTCCGAAATCGTTCGGACCGCGGGTGCGATCCGTCAGGGACACCCCGGTGCGAGGGGTGGTGCGCCGTGGAGCGGCTACACGAGGTCTTCGGGACCCCCGGGGGATCGGATTGAAAAATTCCGAGAGATCGTTCTGATGTCCCACGTTGAGGAGCGGTAAATCCCAGGTCAGCGGCAAGGAAATATTCTTTGGAATATTTTTCGATTGCGGTCGACCGTCGGGGCTGTGTGTCGATAACGGTTCGCTATCCGATGTCTCGACGCGCGGACAGCGGGAGGGGTGGGGGTTTCGACGTACGCGATGATGGATGCCATGGTGATCGACGGTTTCGACCTGCCCGATGAGGGGGCGGATCGCGTCGACCACGTGGGCGATCTGATCCAGCGCGTCGCGACGGGGGACCGCGAAGCCTTCGCGGAACTGTACGACGCACTGTCTTCCCGCGCATTCGGTCTGATCGTCCGCGTCCTCGTGGACCGCTCTCAGAGCGAAGAGGTGCTCCAAGAGGTTTTCTTGGAAGTGTGGCAATCCGCCGCGCGCTTCACTCCGAAAAGAGGACAGGGAAGATCGTGGGTTCTCACGATCGCGCACCGGCGGGCGGTGGATCGCGTGCGATCGTCGCAGTCCAGTGCCGATCGCGACGTGCGCGCGGGATTCCGCGATATGGACGTTGCCTACGACAACGTCTCCGAAAAAGTCGAGATGAAGATCGAGGGGCGACGCGTGGTCGATGCTCTGGCGGCGCTCCCCGACGCGCAGAAAGAAGCCCTCACCCTGGCCTACTTCGGTGGTTACAGCCAGAGCGAGATCGCTACTCTCGTCGGGGCACCCCTCGGAACGGTCAAGACGAGGATGCGCGACGGCCTGTCACGCTTGAGGATGGAAATGGGGGTGGACAAGTGAACGAGAGGGATTTCGCCGACCTCGCAGCCGGTCACGCGCTGAACGCGCTATCCGACGCTGACGAACGCGCGTACCAGGAGGCGCTTGCGAGCAATCCCCACTGGGATTCCCACGTCCGGGACGCCGCAGACGCCGTCGCCGCCCTGAGCGGTGTCGTCGAGCCCGTCGAGCCGCCGGCCTCCGTGCGCGCCTCACTGCTCGCCCGCATCGTGGACGTCCCGCAGCTCCAAGACCCGCCTCCCGGCGACGACGACGAAGACTACGCCGCGGCGGGGCCCGCGCCCGTCGACGCGGGGGCACTCGTCGCGCCCCGTGCCACGAACTGGGGTCCGCGCCGCTGGTTCACGCTCGCGGCATCCATCGTCGCCGTCCTCGTCCTCGGCTTCGGGGCCGTCTCGGTCGGTCAGTACCTCACGCGTCCTGCCGCGGTCGTCGCCCTGCAAGAGATCGAGAACGCCCCCGACGCCCGGTCGGCGTCGGTGTCGATGCCCGACGGCGGTTCCGCGACCGCGCATTGGTCGGCCTCGACCGGTCAGAGCGTGCTCGTCACCGACGGGATGCCAGCCCTGACCGACGACCAGACGTACGAGCTCTGGTTCGTGCGCGACGAGACGCCGATCGCCGCCGGGATCTTCGAGACGGATGCCGAGGGCCGGGCCACCGCGATCCTCGACGGCGAGTTCCACGAGGGGGACGTCATCGCGGTGACGATCGAACCCGCGGGGGGCTCCCCGGACGGTACTCCGAGCTCGGCTCCCGTGGTCGCCGTCGCCACGGCCTGACGGCTGCTGCGTCCGGCCCGCCAGGGGAGCGGACCGCCTAGCCTGGAACGATGAGCGATACGCCGCGCGAGTTCCACAAGCCGATCAGACGTCCCGCCGAACTCTTCGACCGCCTGTTCGCCGCCGATGACCCCGCCGAGGTGTCGCGCGTGGCCCACAGCACCGCTCATGCCCTCCTGTCGCGGGTGCGCGCCGATCCGAGCGTCGACGTCGTCGAGCGCCTCGTCGCGTTCACCGACGATCACGGGATCGACGACATCGCGGAGCTGTGGTCGCGCTCACCGGCGCGTTCGCTGCCCGGAGCCCTCTGGCGTCTGTACCTCCTGCAACTGATGATCCACGACGACGCCGCGACGGCGGCGCTGCTCTACGAGCGCGGTCGCGTCGAGATGGCGACCGTCGACCCCGTCGTGGTCGGTGCCCCGGCTCCCGCGGGTCCCGAGGAACTCGTCGTTCTGATCGACACGATCCTGCGCGGACTCTTCGAGGGCGATTTCGCGGTGGCGCTCGATCGTGCCGCCGCGTTCTGCCGCGTGCAGGCGTCGGGGTCGACGCACCTCGCCGACGACTACGAGAACACCGAGTCGGAGCGCGCGTCGGCGCTGACGACCCGCGCTCTGCGTCTGTCGACCTACGCCGAGGATCTGTCGGCCGCGGCCGCGTTGTGGCGCCGCGACGCGCTGACCTGAGCGGCCGCCGTCTCGCCCGTCGAGTGTCCGAGACACGCCGTTCCGGCGATGCGGGTTGCGGCGTGTTCTGGACCCTCAACAGGGTGAAGCGTGAGCACCGCGCGAGAGCGGGACAGACACACCGCGGGAAGAATAAGTGCCGGACCGCAGAACGCCTCTCGGCGCATGGCCGCTCAAAGCGGCAGAAGATGGAGCCCGGGGTTACTGCGGCCCGGCTAGGAAAGTGTAACAAGCGCGGGCCGCCGACATTCCCCCCGAGCGCCCCGTTGACAAGGCCCGGGCGTGTCGTGCACCCCGGCGTAGGCTCGCTGCATGGCCTTGCTCTTCGCCCTGATGATGGACCCCGTGGCATCCGATGACCGGCGGGAGAGCTTCAGCGACACCCTCACCGCGGTGGATCCCGCGGGGCCCGCGTTGCCGCTCGGGGAGCTGAGCGCCCAGCGCGGGGACGGGATCTTCGAGTCCCTCGGCGTCGTCGACGGGCACGTGCAAGAGGTCGGTCCCCACCTGGCGCGACTCGCGCACTCGGCGGGGCTCTGCGACCTGCCCGCACCCCATCTCGACCAGTGGCGCGCGGCGATCGATTCCGTCGCCGCCGAAGCCGGGCCGGGCGAGAGCGTGATCAAGCTCATCCTCAGCCGCGGTGTCGAGAACGCCGGGGCGCCGACCGCGTGGATCACCCTCGCCGCGGCCCCCGACAACCACCGGGCCCGCACGGAGGGCGTGCGGGTCGCCACCCTCGATCGCGGGTACGCGCTCGACGTGCCCGGACGCGCCCCGTGGCTGCTCCTCGGCGCGAAGACCCTGTCGTACGCGGTGAACATGGCTGCGATCCGCGAGGCGAAGCGCCGCGGCGCCGATGACGCCGTGTTCGTCACCAGTGACGGTTTCGTGCTCGAGGCGCCCACGGCATCCGTGATCCTGCGCTTCGGCGACCGCGTCGTCACGCCGACGCCGCACGCCGGCATCCTGCACGGCACCACCCAGCGGAGCCTCTTCGCTTTCCTCGACGGTCGCGGCTTCACAACCGCGTACGAGGACATGCTCGCGAGCGACCTGAGAACAGCGGATGCCGCGTGGTTGCTGTCGAGTGTGCGCCTGGCCGCGCCCATCTCCGCCGTCGACGGGGTCGAGAGGAGCGTCGACCGGGCGCTGACCGACGAGATGAACGCGTACCTGCTGTCCGCGCGGGACTGACCGTGGAGACGACGAAGGCCCCGCCGGAGCGGGGCCTTCGCGACGCGCGGACTTATCCGAAGCGACCCGAGACGTAGTCTTCCGTCGCCTGCACGGTGGGGGCGGTGAAGATCGTCGAGGTGTCGTTGTACTCGATGAGCTTGCCGGGCTTGCCGGTGCCGGCGATGTTGAAGAACGCGGTCTTGTCGCTCACGCGCGAGGCCTGCTGCATGTTGTGCGTGACGATGACGATCGTGTACTCGTTCTTCAGCTCGGAGATCAGCTCCTCGATCGCGAAGGTCGAGATCGGGTCGAGCGCCGAGCAGGGCTCGTCCATGAGCAGGACGTCGGGTGACACGGCGATCGCGCGCGCGATGCACAGACGCTGCTGCTGGCCGCCGGAGAGGCCGCCGCCGGGCTTGTCGAGGCGGTCCTTCACCTCGTTCCAGAGATTGGCGCCCTGCAGCGACTTCTCGACGAGGGCGTCGGCGTCGCTCTTGGCCATGCGCTTGTCGTTGAGCTTCGCGCCGGCCAGCACGTTCTCGCGGATCGACATCGTGGGGAAGGGGTTCGGGCGCTGGAACACCATGCCGACGTGACGACGCACGAGCACCGGGTCGACGCCGGGGCCGTAGAGATCGTCGCCGTCGATGAGCACGCGGCCCTCGACCCGACCGCCGGGGATGACCTCGTGCATGCGGTTGAGGGTGCGCAGGAACGTGGACTTCCCGCAGCCCGAGGGGCCGATGAACGCGGTGACCGAGCGGGGCTCGATGTCGATCGAGACGCCCTCGACCGCGAGGAAGTCGCTGTAGTAGACGTTGAGGTCCTGGACCTCGATGCTCTTGGACACGGGGGTGCCTTTCCTAGCTCAGCGGGACTTCGGCGCGAACACGGCCGCGACGATCCGGGCGATCAGGTTGAAGATGACGACGAGGACGACCAGCAGGAACGCGGCGCCCCAGGCGTTGGCCTGGGAGGCGTCGATGTCCTGTCCCGGGAAGCTGTACGCGGTGTACGCCATGACCGGGAGGGTCTGCATCGGTCCTTCGAACGGGTTGGCGTTGAAGTTGTCGGTGAAGCTGGCGGCGATGAAGATCGGCGCGGTCTCGCCCACGACGCGCGCCACGGCCAGCACGACGCCGGTGATGATCCCCGACGCCGCCGTGCGCAGGACGACCTTGATGATCGTCGCCGAACGCGGCACGCCCAGCGCCAGCGAGGCCTCGCGGAGGTCGGCCGGCACGAGACGCAGCATCTCCTCGGTGGAGCGGATGACGATGGGGATCATCAGCACGCACAGGGCGATGGATGCCGAGAACCCGCTGAAGGCCTTGGGGCCGACGATGAGGCTGAACAGCGAGAACGCGAACAGACCGGCGACGATCGAGGGGATGCCGGTCATCACGTCGACGAGGAAGGTGATCGTGCGGCGCAGCGGGTTGGTGGGCAGCGCGTACTCGACCAGGTAGACGGCGGCGAGGACGCCGACCGGCACCGAGATGAGCGCCGCGATCCCCGTGATGATGAGGGTGCCGGTGATCGCCTGCCACGCACCCGCGGTCGCGACGACCTCGAGGGTGTCCGGGTCGAAGGCGCTCCCGCCCACCTGGGTGATGAACTGCAGGTTCACCACGGCGAGCCCCTTGGACACCACGGTCCACAGGGTCGAGACGAGGGGGGCGAGGGCGAGGAGGAACGCCGCGGTCACGAGGCCGCGCACGACGCGGTCGACGGCCTTCCGCCGGTTCTCCACGATCGAGGAACCGACACCGATCGCGATGAGGTAGACGAGGGCCGTGAGGAGGAGCCAGACGGCGAGGTTGAAGTCGCCGAAGAGCAGCTGCACCGCGGCGATCACGACCGCCACGCCGATGAGCAGCGCGGGTTCGATGTAGCGGGGCAGCTGTCCGCTGGTCAGGGCCAGGGGGGTCGAAGCGGAGACGGTGGTGCCGGTCACGAGCGCTTTCCTCTCTTGCGGCCCTTGGCGCCCGGGCCTGTCGCGGAAATGATGTAGCGCGCGAGCATGTTCACCGCGAGCGAGACCACGAACAGCATCAGGCCCGTGCCGATCAGAGCGGAGCGCTGCAGGTCGGTCGCGATGGGGAAGTTCAGCGCGATGTTCGCGGCGATGGTCTGCGAGTTGTAGCCGTCGGTGAGCAGCAGCACCGAGTAGATGAGGCTCGGGGAGATGATGAGCGCGATGGCCATCGTCTCGCCGAGGGCGCGGCCGAGGCCCAGCAGCGTCGCCGAGACCATGCCGCTGCGGGCATAGGGGAAGACGGCGAGGCGGATCATCTCCCAGCGCGTCGCTCCGAGGGCGAGGGCGGCCTCCTCGTGCAGGCGCGGGGTCTGCAGGAAGATCTCGCGGGTGATCGAGGTGACGATCGGCAGGATCATCACCGCGAGCACGACGCCACCGGTCAGCATCGTCGACCCCGTCGACGAGACCGGCCCCTGGAAGAGCGGGATCCAGCCGAGATATTCGTTCAGGAACTGGCTGACCGGCAGCAGCAGGGGGCGCATGACGATGATGCCCCAGAGGCCGAAGACGATCGAGGGCACCGCGGCGAGCAGGTCGACGATGTACCCGAGCGCACCGGCGATGCGGCGGGGCGCGTAGTGCGAGATGAACAGCGCGATCCCGATGGCGACCGGCGTGCCGATCACCATGGCGATCAGCGCCGCCCAGATGCTGCCGAAGAGCAGGGGACCGACATACTCCCAGAAGCTGCTCCAGGTGCCGTTCTGGTAACCGGCGAGGTCGCCCTCGCTCCAGTTCGCGGTGATCGCCGGCAGGCCGCGGATGATGAGGAAGATCGCCACGCCGGCGAGGATGATCATGATCGAGACGGCGGCCGTGGTGGACAGGCCCAGGAAGACGGTGTCGCCGACGCGACGCTTCCCGACGATGCTCGCTCTCGGGGACGGCGGGGTCGCGGAGTCGGTCGTGGCGTCACTCACGGTGTCAGTCACGGGGGACCTCACGCTCGGCACGGATCAAGGGGTGCTCCTCGGTCGGGTTCTCTCTGAGGATGTTCGGCTCAGCGGAACGGTCGATGGTCCTCGACCCCTCCGATCAGCCCGGCCCGATCCGCACGCGAGGTGCGGACCGGGCCGAGTCCGAGAGGCGTTACTTGATGGCCGCGAGGGTCTCGGCGGCCGCCGAGAGCACCGAGTCGGGCAGCGGAGCGGAGCCGGCGTTCTTCGCGGCGACCGCCTGGCCCGTCGTGCTGGTGACGAAGCCGAGGTACGACTTCACGAGCTCGGCCTGCGCGCTGTCCGTGAAGGTGCTGCACGCGATCGCGTACGACACCAGCGGGATCGGGTAGGTCTCGGCGGTCAGCTTCGAGTAGTCGAACTTCTTCGACAGGTCACCCTCGACGCCGTTGCTCGCGTCGACCGCGGCGGCCTCGAACGTCGCGGTAACGGCCTCGGCGCTGTAGGGGATCGCCGTCCCGTCCTGGATGATCGCGGCGGCATTCAGGTCGCCGATGGCGGAGTGGTCGGCGTAGCCGATGGTGCCCGAGCCGGCCTTGACGGCCTCGACGACACCGGAGCCGCCCTTCTGCTTCGAAACGTTGCCCTCGATCGGCCAGTCCTTGCCCGCCGGGGAGGTCCAGACCGACGACTGCGTCGCGGCGAGGTAGTTGGTGAGGTTCTGCGTGGTGCCGGAACCGTCCGAGCGCGCGACGGTGGTGATGGCGCCGGCGGGGAGCTCGGTGCCGTTGTCGGCGGTGATGGCCGGGTCGGACCAGTCGGTGATCTGGAGCGCGAAGATCTTGGCGATCGTCTCGCCCGAGAGCTTCAGGTCGGTCACGCCGGGGATGTTGAAGATGATCGCGACGCCGTCGAGGTAGACGGGGATGTTCACGCCGCCCTCGGTGCACAGCGCCATCGACTGCGAGGTCTGGTCGGCGTTCAGGGGCGCGTCCGAGCCGGCGAAGTCGTAGGCGCCGCTGAGGAAGTTGGTGACGCCACCGCCGGAACCCTGCGACTTGTCGTAGTTGATCGTGACGCCCTTGGCCTGCGCGTTGTAGGCGGCGGTCCACGCGGCCTGCGCGTTGGACTGAGCGCTGGAACCACCCGCGGTGATCGTGCCGCTGAGGTTGGGGTCGACCGTGAACGCCACGTCGGCCGAGGAGGCCGAGGGCGACGAGCCCGCGGCGTCGCCGGAGCCGGAGGGGGAGGAGCAACCGGCGAGAGCCAGGGAGGCAACGGCCGCCACGGCGCCCAGCTGGACGAATCGGGAGAGCTTCACTGTGTGAATCCTTCGCATGTCGGGGACATGAACCCGGTGCAGGGTTCTCCCGCACGGTAAACACCGACTCTTACGAGAGTGCGTTGTGCGGGTGAACGGAAGGTGAACCGGTCTGACCCACCCGGGGCGTTTTCCCGAGCGGTATACGCTTCACCCCCGTGACGACCCCCGCCTCCGCCGCGCAGGCGCCGCTCGATCGTGTGAGCGCCGCCCCGCCCGCCCGCACCCTCATCGACCTCCTCGCCGACGTCGCGTCGCGGCATCCGGAGGCCTCCGCGATCGACGACGGCTCGGGAGCCCTCAGCTACCGGGAACTGCTCGCCCGGGTGTGGCGCACGGCCGGGGCGCTGCACGCGGCGGGCGTGCGCCGCGGCGACCGCGTGGGCGTGCGCATGCCGTCGGGATCGAAGGAGCTGTACGTCTCGATCCTCGCGGTCATGGCCGCCGGAGCCGCCTACGTGCCGGTCGACGCCGACGACCCCGACGAACGCGCGCGCCTGGTGTTCGGCGAGGCGAAGGTCGCCGGAATCATCGCCGGCCAGGGCGAGTTCGTCGCCGACGACGACCTCGTGCACCTCTACGAGGGCGACGCCCCGCACCCCCGCACCAACGCCGTGCCCGTCGTGCCCCCGCCGACCGTCGACGACGACGCGTGGATCATCTTCACCTCCGGATCCACCGGCGTGCCGAAGGGTGTGGCCGTGACCCACCGTTCGGCGGCGGCGTTCGTCGAGGCCGAGGCGCGCCTGTTCCTCCAGAGTGAGCCCCTCGGGCCGGGGGATCGGGTCCTCGCGGGTCTCTCGGTCGCCTTCGACGCCTCCTGCGAGGAGATGTGGCTCGCGTGGGGACACGGCGCATGCCTCGTCCCCGCCCCGCGTTCCCTGGTGCGCTCCGGGGAGGACCTCGCCCCGTGGCTCCTGCGTCAGGGCATCACCGTCGTCTCGACCGTTCCGACGCTCGCGGCGATGTGGCCCGCGGACTCCATCGAGAACGTGCGCCTGCTGATCTTCGGCGGAGAGGCGTGCCCACCCGAGCTCGCGGCGCGTCTGGTCGCCGATGGACGCGAGGTCTGGAACACCTACGGACCCACCGAGGCCACGGTGGTGGCGTGCGCCGCTCCGCTCGACGGGTCCGTTCCGGTGCGCATCGGTCTTCCGCTGGACGGCTGGGCTCTCGCCGTGGTGGACGCCGAGGGTCTTCCCGTCGCCGAAGGGCAGGTCGGCGAGCTCATCATCGGCGGCGTCGGGCTGGCGCGCTACCTGGATCCGGCGAAGGATGCCGAGAAGTACGCGCCGATGCCCAGCCTCGGGTGGGAGCGGGCCTATCGTTCCGGCGACCTCGTGCGATTCGATCCCGCGGGTCTCGTCTTCCAGGGCCGTGCCGACGACCAGGTCAAGGTCGGGGGCCGCCGCATCGAGCTCGGAGAGGTCGAGTCGGCACTGCAGGATCTCGCGGGGGTCAGCGCGGCGACCGTCGCCGTGCGCACGACCGAGGCCGGCGTGCCGGTACTCGTGGGGTACCTCGTGATGGAGCCGGGCGTCGAGCTCGATCGCGGTGCCGCCCGGGCCTCCCTCTCGGAGCGGCTCCCCGCCGCCACCATTCCGCTCCTCGGCATGGTCGATGAGCTGCCCGTGCGCACCTCGGGCAAGGTCGACCGCGCAGCGCTGCCGTGGCCGCTCCCGGGCGTCGACGCCCCCGCCCCGACCGACTTCTCGCCCGACGAAGCCTGGCTCGCCGAGCAGTGGCAGGCGGTGCTGGGTCTGGCGGTCACGGAGCGAAAGGCCGACTTCTTCGACCTCGGCGGCGGGTCGCTCGCCGCCGCGCAGCTCGTCTCGCGCATCCGCGCCCGGGTGCCGGAGTTCTCGGTCGCCGATATCTACGACGTCCCGCGCCTCGGCGCGATGGCGAAGGCCCTCGGACCCCAGCTCGGCGACGAGGCGCCCGCCGAGTTCCACCGCTCGGCCCGGACGCCCCGCACGACCCAGTGGGCGCAGACGCTGCTGGGAGCCCCGCTGTTCATCCTCGCCGGCGTCCGCTGGCTGCTGTACCTGCTGACCGCGTCGGCGATCCTGCAGCTGCTGCCGGGATTCGAGGTGCTGCCGTCGGTGCCGTGGCCGGTGCTGCTCGCCGGGCTGCTCGTCTTCGCGACGCCGTTCGGGCGCATGGCGATCGCCGTGGCCTCCGCTCGTCTGCTGCTCGCGGGTGTCCGCCCCGGTGACTACCCGCGCGGAGGCTGGGTGCACATCCGCCTGTGGCTCGCCGAGCAGATCGCCGACCAGGTGGATGCCGTCGGGCTGGCGGGCGCACCGTGGGTGTCGTACTACGCGCGGGCGCTGGGCGCGCGCATCGGACGCAACGTCGACCTGCACGCGCTGCCCCCGGTCACGGGGATGCTCGTCGTGGGCGACGGCGCCTCGATCGAGCCCGAGGTCGACCTCACGGGCTACTGGATCGACGGCGACCTCGTGCGCATCGGCGAAGTGCGCATCGGGGCGGATGCCACCGTGGGCGCGCGCTCGACCCTCGCGCCGGGCACCCGTATCGGGCGCCGTGCCGAGATCGCGCCGGGCTCTGCCGTGTTCGGCCGCGTCAAGGCGGACCAGTCGTGGGCGGGGTCGCCCGCGGTACGGGTCGGCGGGACGGCCAAGGGCTGGCCCGCCGGACGCCCACCGGCACCCACGCGCTGGCTCTGGGCGTACGCGGTGTCGGCCGTCGTCCTCGCCCTGCTGCCGCTCGCCTCGTTCACCGTCGGCGGTCTCGTGGTCGCCCAGGGCGTCGCGGGGGCGGCTTCGCTCCCGGAGGCCGCCGCGCGGGCCTTCGCGTGGCTCGTGCCCGCTGTCGCGGTCACCGGTGTCGTTTTCGCGGCGTCCGTGGTCCTCCTCGTGCGGGTGCTCTCGGTCGGTCTCGTCGAGGGTACGTTCCCCGTGCGTAGCCGCGTCGCCTGGCAGGCGTGGAGCATCGAGAGACTCCTGGATGCCGCCCGCACGATCCTCTTCCCGCTGTACTCCTCGCTCTTCACCCCCGTGTGGCTGCGGATGCTGGGCGCCCGCGTCGGTCGTGACGTCGAGGCATCCACGGTTCTGCTCATCCCCTCGATGGCGCGCATCGAGGACGGCGCGTTCCTCGCCGACGACACCATGGTGGCCTCGTACGAACTTCGCGCCGGGTGGCTGCGGCTCGGGCCCGTCCGCATCGGCAAGCGGGCCTTCCTCGGCAATTCCGGCATGGCGGCTCCCGGGCACCGCGTGCCCCGTGACGGTCTCGTCGCCGTGCTCTCGGCCGCACCGCTGAAGGCCAAAGCCGGATCGTCGTGGCTGGGCTCGCCGGCCGTGCGGCTGCGGCGACTCTCGGCCGAGGGCGACGAGTCGCGCACGTACCAGCCGACCACGGGGCTGCGTCTCGCGCGCACGCTGTGGGAGCTCGGGCGGTTCGTGCCGGTCGTGGTGACGTGCGGGATCGGTCTCGGGGTGCTGTTCGCCCTCGCCGGCCTGTGGGAGATCGTCGGGCCGGTGTGGACGCTGCTCCTGTCGGGCGTCGTGCTGCTGGCGGCCGGAGCCGTCGCCGCGGCCGTGTCGACCGCGGCGAAGTGGACGATCGTGGGCGTCATCCGCGCGGGCGAGCAGCCGCTGTGGTCGAGCTTCGTCTGGCGCACCGAGGTGTCGGACACCTTCACCGAGATGGTCGCGGCTCCGTGGTTCGCGCGCGCCGCGGCGGGCACCCCGGCGCTCGCCGTGTGGCTGCGCAGCCTCGGCGCGAGGATCGGCGCGGGCGTCTGGTGCGAGAGCTACTGGCTGCCCGAGCCCGACCTGGTGACCCTCGGCGACGCGTCGACGGTCAACCGCGGGTGCGTCGTGCAGACGCACCTGTTCCATGATCGAATCATGAGTATGGACACCGTCGAGCTGGAACCCGGGGCGACCCTGGGCCCGCACAGCGTGGTGCTGCCGGCATCCACACTCGGAGCCCACGCCACCGTGGGCCCGGCCTCGCTCGTCATGCGCGGCGAGACCGTCCCGGTCGGTTCGCGGTGGAGCGGCAACCCCATCGGACCGTGGCGCGCGGTCACGGTTCGCGCCTACCAGTCGACGACGTGACCGGCGCCGACCCCTACGCCCCGCAGAGCGGTGACCTGTCGTACGACGTGGAGTCGTACGACCTGACGCTCGCCTACCGCGTGCGCACCAACCGGCTCGAGGGCACGGCGCGCATCGTGGCCGTCGCTCGGGTGCCGCTCAGCTCGCTCTCGCTCGACCTCGTGGGCCTGCGCACCTCGCGCGTGCGCGTGGGCGGCGCCGTCGCGCGCTTCGCGGCCGGGCCGCGGGCCCTGCGCGTGACGCTGCCGGCGCGCCTGCCGGCCGGGGCATCGTTCGAGGTCGAGGTGGTCTACGCCGGTTCTCCCGCGCCGCGCCGGTCGCGCTGGGGCACCGTCGGGTGGGAGGAGCTGAGCGACGGCGCGCTGGTGGCCGGGCAGCCCACGGGGGCCCCGACGTGGTTCCCGTGCAACGACCGCCCCGACGGCCGGGCGCGCATGCGCATGGAGATCACGGTCGACGAGGGCTACACCGTCGCGGCCACCGGGGTCGCCGGACCCAGCGTGCGCCGGGGCGGGCGGGTGACGACGTCGTTCACCTCCGACGTCCCGACGGCGACGTATCTCGCCGCGGTGCACGTCGGGCGATACCGGACCCGGCCCCTCGCCGGCAGCGGCGTCGACGTCGTCCCCGCCGTCGACGTCACCGCGCCACCGGCCCTCGCGGCCGCCGCCGACCGCGCCTTCGCGCGCGTTCCCGAGATGCTCCGCGTCTTCGATCGCCTGTTCGGGCCGTATCCGCAGGAGGCCTGCGCGCTCGTGGTGACGGCCGACGAACTCGAGATCCCCCTCGAGGCGCAGGGGCTCGCGGTCTTCGGCATGAACCACCTCGTTCCTGCCGCCCAGCGCCTCGTCGCCCACGAGCTCGCGCACCAGTGGTTCGGCAACAGCGTCGGTATCGCTCGGTGGAGCGACATCTGGCTCAACGAGGGCTTCGCGTGCTACGCGGAGTGGCTGTGGTCGGAGGCCTCCGGCGGTCCCTCCGTCGAGACCTGCGTGGCCGATCACTACGCCCGACTCGCCGCCAAGCCCCGCGATCTGCTGCTCGTCGACCCGGGACCCGACGACATGTTCGACGACCGCGTCTACAAGCGCGGGGCGCTGACGCTGCACGCCGTGCGGCGCACGCTGGGCGATGACTCCTTCTTCACGCTGCTGCGCGGCTGGACCGCCGACCATCGCCACGGTCTCGTCACGACCGACGACTTCCGCGCCGCGGTGCGACAGGCTGGGGGAGCGGATGCCGACGCCCTGCTGTCGGCGTGGATCGACCGCGTCGCGCTTCCCAGCCTCGTCTGAGCCCTCGCCCCTCGGGGCTGCTCCCGTCGGGGTGGGTGCGAGGGGAGGAGAATCAGCGAGCGGAGGACTCTCGCGGGATGGGGGATCCTCCCCTCGCTGATTCTCCTCCGCTCCGCGCCGCTCGCACGACCGCGCCGAGCTCGTGCGCGCTCGCGGCCGCGATCGCGACCGCCGTGACCACTCCCGCCGGGCCCGCCACGTCGTAGCCCTCCCACCACGGACCGCCGTCGACGCGCGCGGACCACGTTCCGTCTTCGTCACCCACCACCCGGACGCGGGCCGGATCCACGTCGAGACCGCGTCCGTCGGCCTTCAGCACGGCTTCGACCCGCGCCCACGCGCGCGCGTCGGCGCCGGGAAGGACGCGGTCGAGCCCCCCGGCGTCCGCCGCGACGATGTCGACGCCGACACGCGTGCCTGCCGCGGCGATCGCGACGGCGGCCCACCCTCCCGCGTACGAGACCGAGACGGCGGCATCCGTTCCCGACGCCCGGATGCGGCCGTGATCGCCCCCGCACCGCGCGCAACGCGAGACGAAGACCGCACCGGGCAGGAGCTCCGAGAGCAGCCCGCGAGAGACCTCTCGCCGCGAGGCGGCGTCATGGACCTCCCGCCACGCGACGCGCAGACCGCGGGGGAGCGTCACACCTGGGGCTCGTGCGTCTCGATCGCGACGATGCCCGAGCCGGGGTGGGCGACGGGGATGTGGGCGACCGAGAACGCCGCGGTCTCCAGAGCCGAGGAGCTGCCGAGGTACGAACCGCGCATCGTCCCGGTGGCCAGGGCCAGCTCGTGCATGATGTCGGGCAGTACCGGCCCGTGGCTGACGAGCACGACGGGCTTGCGCGCGCGCACCCGGTCGCCGACGACGCGGCGAACGTCCGCCCGGCCCTCCTCCCACGCGTCCTGACTGATCGCCGCGGACGTCTGGATCCGCTGCGCCAGCGCCTGCGAGAGCGGCGTCACCGTGCGGATGCAACGCTCCGCCGGACTCGACACGATGCGGCGCACCCCGAAGGCGAGGAGCGGGCCGACGATCGCGTTCGCCTGACGACGGCCCCGCGGGGTGAGGGGACGCGCGGCGTCGGCGGCGTCCCACTCGTCGCGCGGGCGGGCCTTGGCGTGGCGGAGGGCGATGATCGGAAACGTCGGCAGAGCCTTCTCGTCCACGAGCCGGATGAACTCGTCGAGGATCTCGAGGTCGACGGGGTAGCTCAGGTGTTTGCGCGCCTTCTTCAGGCTCACCCACTCGATCGCCGCGACCTCCTTGTTGGGCACGAAGGTGGAGGTGCGCACGGCGGCGTCCGAGGCTTCGGCAGCCCAGTAATGCACGATCTTCGTCCGCGAGCTCGGCATCCGGTATCTCGAGACGCCGACGGGTACCCCCAGGGCGACCCGTATGCCGGTCTCCTCGCGGATCTCCCGGACGGCGGTCTCGGCGAGGGTCTCGCCGGGGTCGACCTTGCCCTTGGGGAGGGTCACGTCGCGGTACTTCGTGCGATGGATCAGCAGCACACGGAGCTTGCCCTCGACCTCGCGCCAGACCACACCGCCGGCGGCGTAGACGGCGGTTTCGCTCACCGTGCCGCCCGCACGCGCCGCTTGCGCTGGACGCGTGCCATCGTGTGCTCCTGCAGGTCGACGAGGGGCGTCCCGTCGGCGTCGACGCTGTGGCGCGTCCATTCGCCGTCGGCGCCGAGGTGCCACGACATCGTGCCGTCGTCCATCGCGAGGTCGAACAGGGTCGACAACTCCTGCAGCTGGTTCGGGTCGACGACCCGGACGAGCGCCTCGACGCGGCGATCGAGGTTGCGGTGCATCATGTCGGCGCTGCCGATGTAGATCTGCTCGTCGCCGTCGTTCGCGAAGGCGAAGATGCGCGAGTGCTCCAGGTAGCGCCCGAGGATCGAGCGCACCGTGATGTTCTCGCTCATCCCCGGGACGCCCGGCTTGATCGAGCAGATGCCGCGCACCCACACCTCGACGGGCACACCGGCCTGGCTCGCGCGGTACAGCGCGTCGATGATCTCTTCGTCGACCATCGAGTTGACCTTGATGCGGACCTTGGCTGGCTTGCCCTCGAGCGCGTGGCGACGCTCCCGGTCGATCTGGCGCAGGAGTCCCTTGCGCAGGTGCAGCGGGGCGACGAGGAGGCGCTTGAACTTCTTCTCGATCGCGTAGCCGCTCAGCTCGTTGAACAGGCGGGTGAGGTCGCGCCCGACCTGATCGTCGATCGTGAAGAGACCGAAGTCTTCGTAGATGCGGCTCGTCTTGGGGTTGTAGTTGCCCGTGCCGACGTGGCTGTAGTGGCGAAGCCGCCCCTCCTCCTCGCGGATGACGAGCGCCAGCTTGCAGTGGGTCTTCAGGCCGACGAGGCCGTAGACCACGTGGACGCCGGCCTTCTCGAGCTTGCGGGCCCAGACGATGTTGTTCGCCTCGTCGAAGCGAGCCTTCACCTCCACCAGCGCCAGCACCTGCTTGCCGGCCTCGGCGGCGTCGATGAGCGCCTGCACGATGGGGCTGTCGCCCGACGTGCGGTACAGCGTCTGCTTGATGGCGAGGACGTGCGGGTCGCGCGCGGCCTGCTCCAGGAAGGCCTGCACGCTCGTGGCGAAGGACTCGTACGGGTGGTGCACGAGGACATCGGCCTTGCGGATCGCGCCGAACAGGTCGGCGCGGCCGTTCTGCTCGGGCGGCTGGAAGGCCAGTGCGGTCTTGGGCACGTGCGGCGGGTAGTGCAGGTCGGGCCGGTCGATGCGCGAGAGGTCGAACAGGCCGCGGAGGTCGAGCGTGCCGGGGAGGCGATAGACCTCCTGCTCGGTGATGTCGAGTTCGCTCAGCAGCAGCGACCGCGTCACGTCGTCCATGTCCTCGGTGATCTCGAGGCGGATCGGCGGGCCGAAACGGCGCCGCAGGAGCTCGGCCTCGAGAGCCTGGATGAGGTTCTCGGTCTCGTCCTCCTCGATGGTCATGTCTTCGTTGCGCGTGAGGCGGAACGCGTGGTGGTCGAGCACCTCCATCCCCGGGAACAGATCGCCGAGGTGGTTGGAGATGAGCTCCTCGAGCGGGAGGTACCGCACCCCCGGCCCGTCCCCGGGCACCTCCACGAAGCGGGGCAGCATCGGGGGCACCTTGAGGCGCGCGAACTCCTGGCGCCCGGTCCGCGCGTTGCGGATGCGGATGGCGAGGTTGAGCGAGAGGCCCGAGATGTACGGGAACGGGTGCGCCGGGTCGACCGCGAGCGGCATGAGCACCGGGAAGACGTTGTGCTGGAAGTACTCCGTGAGGCGCTCCGCGGTGGGCTCGTCGAGCGACTCCCAGGTGACGACCTCGATGCCCGCTTCCGCGAGCGCGGGGCGGACCTTCTCCGTCCACGCGGCGGCGTGGCGCAGTTGCAGCCGGTGGGCCTCCGCCGAGATGTCGGCGAGCACGTCCAGCGGGGCGCGGCCGACGTTGGTGGGCACCGCGAGGCCCGTGATGATGCGGCGCTTGAGGCCCGCGACGCGGACCATGAAGAACTCGTCGAGGTTGCTGGCGAAGATCGCGAGGAAGTTCGCGCGCTCCAGCACGGGGACCGTGGGGTCTTCGGCGAGCTCGAGCACGCGCTGGTTGAACGCGAGCCAGCTGACCTCGCGGTCGAGGTAGCGGTGTTCCGGGAGCTGATCGTCGGCGGCTTCGACCGCCTCGTCGAAGTCGTCGTCGTCCGCGTCGCCCAGGCCGGCGTCGAGCGCTTCGTGTTCCATCATTCCCACATCATTGCAGGGGTCGGTGACACGCGAGTGAACACGCGGTACGCGCGTCGTCAGGCGGGGGTGGATGCCACGGCCGGCTGATCGTCCTCGTAGACGTTGAAGCGGTAGCCCACGTTGCGCACGGTGCCGATGAGCTGCTCGAGATCGCCGAGCTTGGCGCGCAGGCGTCGGACGTGCACGTCGACGGTCCGCGTGCCGCCGAAGTAGTCGTATCCCCACACCTCGCTGAGCAGCTGCTCGCGCGTGAAGACGCGCGAGGGGTGCGTCGCGAAGAAGTGCAGGAGCTGGAACTCCTTGTAGGTGAGGTCGAGCGGCTTGCCGTGCACCTTGGCCGAGTACGACGACTCGTCGATCGTGATGCCCGAGGTCTGGATGCGCGTCGACACCTGGTCGGCGCTGCGACGACCCATCGCGAGGCGGATGCGCGCGTCGATCTCGGCGGGGCCGGCGCCGACCAGCACGACGTCGTCGACACCCCAGTCGGTCGAGACCGCGGTGAGCCCGCCCTCGGTGATGACGAGGATCAGCGGCGCCTCGATGCCGGTGGTCGTCAGGATCTTGCACAGCGACTTCGCGCCGACGAGGTCGAGGCGCGCGTCGACGAAGACGATGTCGGCGCTGGGGGCGTTGACCAGCTGGGCCGGTTCGGCGGGGATCTGCCGCACGCGGTGGCTCAGCAGTTCGAGCGCGGGCAGCACGGCACCGCCGCCAGGGGCGGAGCTGAGTACCAGAAGTTGAGCCACACGGACCTCCCAGTGCGGGCTGCCGCCGCACACCCGCCCATCTTAGGGTGAGCCGCGCCGGCGCGCCGCACCGGCCATGTCGCGTGCGTCGCGCGGCCTCGTGGGCGATGATGGGGACATGTCGACCCCCGACCTCGCGCCGCGCCGCACCTACGGCGGCGTCGTCGCCGTGTGGGTCCTGGCCGCGCTGGCCGGGATCGCCATCGGCATCCTCGTTCCCTCGCCCTGGCGGGCGCAGTGGATCACGGTGGCCCTGGGCGGGTGCGTCATCGTGGCCTTCGCCGTGCAGCTCTGGTACGGCCGTTCGCAGGCCTTCATCCAGCGAATGGCGGCGAGCGTCCTGGGCGCTCTCATCGTTCTCGGACTCATCACGGCCGGGTTCGGTCTGGCGTCCATCGTTCCCGGCTAGAATCGGGCTATGAACCTCCTCGCGCTCGAACTGTTCTTCGTGGGACTTCTCGGCCTGGCTTCGCTGGCGATCGCCTTCGTGTCCGGAACGGTCATCTGGAACCTCTACCGCGGCCAGCGCTGAGCGCCATCTCGTGATCGAGATTCCGACGGACCTTCCCGCCGACCTCGTCCCGCTCTCGTGGCTCCTCGGCGTCTGGGAAGGCACGGGGGTCATCGACTACGAGGCCGACGGAGGCACGTTCTCCGGTGAGTTCGCGCACCGCGTCAGCTTCAGCCACGACGGCGGCGGTTTCCTCAACTACTCCGCGGACGCGTGGCTCCTCGAGGGAGAGGAGCGCCGACCGCTCGTCTCCGAGATCGGGTACTGGCGCCTGGCGCGGCCGTCGACGGCCGCCGACGCCGGCCCCGCCCTCCTGCCGGCGACCGAGCCGCCGACCTCCCGCTCCGCGGACGACGTCGAAGCCCTCCGCAACGGCGACGGGGGGTTCGACCTCGAGGTGAGCCTCGTGCATTCCGACGGCGTGCTCGAACTGTACGTGGGCCAGGTCAAGGGGCCGCGCATCGACCTCGCCACCGACGCCGTCGTCCGCACGGCAGGAGCGAAGCCGTACACGGCGGCGACGCGGCTGTACGGGCTCGTCGACAACCACCTCCTGTGGGCCTGGGACATCGCCGCTCTCGGTCGTGAGCTGGGCTCGCACGCGTCGGCTCGTCTGGCCCGGGCGGAGTGAGCGTGGCCTCCCTGAGTGACGTGCCCGGCGCCGTCGTCGACGAACGTGGCCTGCGCCACGTCGGATCCCCCGTCGCGGAACAGCGACGCCTGGCATCCGGCACCGCCCTCGCCCCGCTCGGCGACCGCCGCGTCATCTCGGTGGCCGGGGAAGACCGCCGCAGCTGGCTCGACTCGCTCTCCTCGCAGGCGCTGACGCATCTCGCGCCCGGGGTCTCGACCGAGATGCTGATCCTCGATCCGCAAGGTCGGGTCGAGCACGCGGCTTCGGTGGTCGACGACGGTGAGACGACCTGGCTGATCGTGGACGCGGCCGCCGTCGAGGCGCTCGCCGCGTGGCTGACGCGGATGCGGTTCCGTCTTCGCGTCGAGGTGACCGACCGTTCCGGCGATCTGTTCGTGATCGGTGGGACGCGCGAGGCGGTGGGCGCCCTCGCCGCGGCCGCACCGGTGTGGATCGACCCCTGGCCCGATGTCGCGCCCGGAGGCTGGGCCTACGCCCGGGTCGAGCCGCACCCCGGAGCCGACCGCGACTGGGCCGAGGCGATCGTGGATGCCGACGAGCTCGCGCGCGTGATCGACGCGGCCGTCCGCGGCGAGGTCGCGCTGGCCGGCCTCGATGCCGTGGAGGCCTTGCGCGTCGCCGCGTGGCGGCCCCGCGTCGGCGTCGATGCCGACGAACGGCTCCTGCCGCACGAGATGGACTGGCTGCGAACGGCCGTACACCTGTCGAAGGGCTGCTACCGCGGCCAGGAGACGGTCGCCAAGGTCCACAACCTCGGTCACCCGCCGCGGCGGGTGGTCGCTCTGCAACTCGACGGCAGTGACAACCTCCTGCCGGCCCGCGGCGACCAGGTGCGCGCCGGTGACGCGGTGATCGGCGCCATCACGTCGGTCGCGGTGCACCACGAGGAGGGTCCCATCGCCCTCGCGCTGATCAAGCGCACCGCGCCGGAGGGCGTCCCGCTCGTGGTCGACACCGCCGACGGGCCGCTCGCCGCCGCTCAGGAGACCGTCGTCCCGGCGGATGCGGGTGCCACCGCGGCGATTCCGCGGCTCCCGCGTCTCGGTCGTCGTCGCGCCGCCGAATGACGGCGGACGACGCGTCGACCACCACCGTCGGGGTGGCGGTCCCGCGTTCCCCGTGGCGGACCGCGCTGGCCCGCCGCACCGTCCGCGTGCGCGAATCGCTTCCGGCCATCGCGCAGATCGTCGTCGCGGCCACCGCCGCCTACTGCGTCGCGCACTTCGTCCTCGGGCATCCGGTCCCACTGCTGGCCGCCACGGTCACGGTGTCGAGCCTCGGTCTCGTCCGCGACGCGCGGCCGTGGCGCGTCGCGGAGACCGTGGCGGGAATGCTCGTCGGCATCCTCATCGCCGAGCTCGTCCTGCTGATCGCGGGTGCGGGGTGGTGGCAGATCGCGGTCGCGATGACCGTCACCCTCGTCGCGGCTCGGTTCCTCTCGCCCCAGCCGGGGTTCGCCCTGGCGGCCGTCGTGCAGTCGCTCATCGCGCTCGTGCTCGTCTCCGGCGTGCCGTTCCTGCGTCTCGTCGACGGGGCGGTCGGGGGAGTGGCCGCCCTGATCGTGACCGCGCTCATCCCGCGGACCCTCCGGCGTACCGAGCTGCGCGACGCCGACGAGCTGTTCGACGCCCTCGACGTCGCGATGGCGACGATCGTGCGGGCGCTGCGCAAGGGCGATCGGGGTCGGGCCGAGCGCGGCCTCGAGCGTGCCCGGTCGTTGCAGACCTACGTCGACGCCTGGAGCGGATCGCTGGAGTCGGGGCAGGAGGTTGCGCGGATCTCCCCCTTCCTGCGTCGCCAGCGCGCCGAGCTCGAGCGCCACGCCCGGGTGCGCGAGGCGCTCGACCTGGCCACGCGCAACCTGCGGGTGGTCGCCCGACGCGCGGCGTATCTGTGCACGGACGGCGAGGCGCGGCCCGTGCCCGCCGACCTGCTCGCCGAACTCGCCCGCGGGGCCGCGCTCGTGCGCGACGGTCTGGACGACATCTCGCTCGAACCGGCCGCGCGCTCGGCCCTCGTCGCGGTGACCCGCCGCCTCGACCCGGCGGCGCTCCTTCCGCACGGTGGGGTCGGCGAGTTGAACCTGCTCGCGGCCATGCGCCCCCTCGCCGTCGACCTGCTGGTCGCCGCGGGAATGCCCTCGGCCGAGGCGCGGGAGCTCCTGCCGCGCATCTGACCGGCCGATCACCGCCGGGGGTTCTCACGCCGAGGCGTCGACCGGGCGGCCACGGCGCGACGCGCGATCGTTCAGCGCGACGCGCGATCGTTCAGCGCGACGCGCGATCGTTCAGCGCGGCGCGACCGCGTCCCACGCCACGCCGACCTCGCCCAGGCGCCAGCGGTCGCGGCGCAGCAGCGGCCAGCCTGCCTCGTGCAGCGCGATCATCGCCGTCCGCCACCGGTGCACGGGGCCGAAGGGGGCGACCGCCGCTGCGCGTACCCATTCGCGGTCCAGGGATGCCACGAACTCGTGCACCCGTTCACCCGGGACGTTGCGGTGGATCAGTGCCTTGGGGAGCCTCTCCGCGGCGATCGAGGGGGCGTCGAGCGCGGCGAGACGCAGCGAGATCGTGAGGCTGCGGGGCGCGGCATCCGATCCCACCTCGATCCAGGTCGCGACCCGTCCGATCTCATCGCAGGTCCCCTCGACCAGGATGCCGTCAGGCGCCAGCCGCTCGGTCATGAGGCCCCACGCCGCGGCGACATCGGCCTCGTCGTACTGCCGCAGCACGTTCATCGCGCGGATGACGGCGGGACGCTCGCCGCGGGGGAGCGGGACCTCGAACCCGCCGCGGGCGAAGCGCACACCGTCGACGCCGGCCGCCTGCTCGCGCGCGCGTTCGACGCGCTCGGGGTCGATCTCGAGACCCACCACACGCGCATCGGGGCGTTCGCGTCGTAGTCGCGTGAGCATCTCGACGGGCGTGACCGCGCTCGCCCCGAAGCCGAGGTCGACGACGAGTGGATCCTCGGCGCGGCGGAGGACGGGATGCCGGGCGATCCAGCGGTCGACGCGGCGGAGGCGGTTGACCCCCGTCGTCCCGCGCGTGGGGCGGCCGACGGGGGAGGAACTCACGTCCCACATGATGCCAGGCCGGACTCGGGCTCAGCCCCGTCGCGTCGATAGCATGGACTCATGCCTCACACGCTGATCCTCCTCCGCCACGGGCAGAGCGAGTGGAACAAGACCAACCAGTTCACCGGCTGGGTCGACGTGCGACTCACCGACCAGGGCAAGGCCGAGGCGAAGCGCGGCGGCGAGCTGCTCGCCGAGTCCGGCGTGCTGCCCGACGTGCTGCACACCTCGGTGCTCAGCCGTGCGATCCAGACGGCGAACATCGCGCTCGACGCCGCCGACCGCCTGTGGATCCCGGTGAAGCGCTCGTGGCGCCTCAACGAGCGCCACTACGGTGCCCTGCAGGGTAAGGACAAGGCGCAGACCCTCGAGGAGTTCGGCAACGAGCAGTTCATGCTCTGGCGTCGCTCGTTCGACGTGCCGCCGCCGCCGCTTCCCGCCGACGACCAGTACAGCCAGGTCGGCGACCCGCGCTACGCCGGCATCGACGGCGAGGTGCCCGACACCGAGTCGCTCAAGATCGTCATCGACCGCATGCTGCCGTACTGGCACAGCGACATCGTGCCCGACCTGCAGGCCGGCAAGACCGTGCTGGTGACCGCCCACGGCAACTCGTTGCGCGGTCTCGTCAAGCACCTCGAGGGCATCAGCGACGCCGACATCGCCGAGCTCAACATCCCCACCGGCATCCCGCTGGTCTACCGCCTCGACGACGACCTGAAGCCGCTCGGGCCCGGCGAGTACCTCGACCCCGAGGCCGCCGCGGCGGGTGCCGCCGCCGTGGCCGCGCAGGGCAACAAGCACTGACGCCGTACCGAGAAAGGGGGTGGATGCCGACCGGCATCCACCCCCTTTCTCGGTTGTGCGTCAGATGACGGGCGACGGCTCGTTCGCGGCCTCGTCGTCGGCGCCGGCCCAGTCGCCCGTGGCGAGGTAGATGACCTTCTTGGCCACCGAGACGGCGTGGTCGGCGAAACGCTCGTGGTACCGGCTCGCCAGCGTGGCGTCGACGGTCGCCGTGGCCTCGCCCTTCCAGGAGTCGCCGAGGACCTTCTCGAACACGCTGAGGTGCAGCTCGTCGATCGCGTCGTCGGCGTCGCGGATGGTCTCGGCGATGCGCAGGTCCTGCGTGCGCAGGAGTTCGGCGAGACGGCGGGCCACCTCGACGTCGAGCTCGCCCATGCGGGTGAAGGTGCCCTTCAGGCCCTTCGGGATGGCGCGCTCGGGGAAGCGGGAGCGCGCGAGCTGGGCGATGTGCTCGGCCATATCGCCCATCCGCTCGAGCGATGCACTCACGCGCAGGGCCGTGACGACGATGCGCAGGTCGCGAGCGACCGGTTGCTGTCGGGCGAGGATCTCGATCGCGAGCTCGTCGAGTTCGACGGCCTTCTCGTCGATGATCGCGTCGGCCTCGATGACCTCTTCGGCGAGCGCGACGTCGCTCGTGCCGAACGCGCGCGTGGCGTGGTCGATGGCGACCGTCACCAGATCGGCGATCTCGACCAAGCGGCTCTGAACGTCCTCGAGGGACTGGTGGAATACTTCGCGCATCGCGGTACCTTCCGTCGGCGGCACGGCACACTCGCGTCCCGCTACCTCCGGGGATTGTTTCCAGCGAAGATGAACGAACGGTGCCGTAACAGTGAATAGTATCGTTCGGCTTCGGCGTCCCTCCCCTGAACGACCGGTGACGTCCTGACCTCGCCTTTACTCTGGAGGCATGGCACCACCGCAGCTCTCGCTGCTCGCGCTCCTCGTCGGCCTCCTCGTGGGAGGTGGCATCGTCGGCCTCGTCGTCGGAGCCCTGCGGGCGCGCGATCGTTCGCGAGCGCAGACCGTCGTCGACCTGCCCGAGGGTGTGGAGGCGATGCTCGGCGCGATGGACGACCCGGCTTTCGTGTGCGACATGTCATCGACGGTTCTGGCGTTGTCGTCGACCGCCGGGGTGTTCGGGCTCGTCCCGGGCGAGGTGATCGCCAGCGACGAGCTGCGCCGGGTCGCCCGGGCTTCGCGCGACAGCGGCGCCGCGGTGAGCGAGAACCTGCGCCTGCGCCGCGGAGCCGCTCCGGCCGAGCCGCGCCTGGTCGCCGTCCGGGCGACGCCGATCTCCGCGCGGCTGGTCCTGCTGGTGCTGCGCGACATCACCGAGCGCGAGCGCGTCGAGGAGATGCGCCGCGACTTCGTGGCCAACACCAGCCACGAGCTCAAGACGCCGGTCGGAGCGGTGAGCCTCCTCGCCGAGGCGATCGAGTCCGCCTCCGACGACCCCGAACAGGTGCGCTACTTCTCCTCCCGTCTGCAGGCCGAGGTCACGCGGCTGACCGGTCTCGTCAACCGCATCCTCAGCCTGTCCCGGCTGCAGGCGTCCGACGAACTGCGCGACGTGCGCGACGTCTCGGTCGACGAGGTCGTGACCTCGGCCGTGGAGGCGTACGCCATCGCCGCCGATTCCGCTCAGGTGACGGTCGTCCGCGGCGGGACCAAGGGCCTGTGGGTGCGGGGCGAGCCGCAGATCCTGACGGAGGCCCTGGGCAACCTCGTCGCGAATGCGATCGCCTACTCGCCCGGCGGTTCCAAGGTGGGGGTGGGGGTCAAGCTCGACGACACGGTCGTGGAGATCGCCGTCACCGACCGGGGGATCGGCATCCCGGAGGCCGATCAGCACCGGGTGTTCGAGCGCTTCTATCGCGCCGATCAGGCGCGCTCGCGTCGCACGGGCGGGACCGGTCTCGGCCTGTCGATCGTGAAGCACGCCGTCCAGCGCCACGGTGGCGAAGTGCGCCTGTGGTCGCGCCCCGACCGCGGCTCGACCTTCACCATCCGCCTCCCCGTGTCCGAGGCCCCCGACCTCGAACCCCCTCGATCCAAGTCGGGACGCAAGGGCCGCAAGGCCGCGTCCGCGACGAGCACCGCCCCCATGAACGGAGACACCGCATGACCCGCGTTCTGATCGTCGAGGACGAGCCCGACCTCGCCGACCCGCTGGCATACCTGCTGCGCCGAGAGGGATACGAGGTCGAGATCGCCGAGGACGGCGCGGTGGCTCTCTCCGCCTTCCACGACCGCGGCGCCGACATCGTGCTGCTGGACCTCATGCTCCCGGGGATGCCGGGAACGGAGGTGTGCCGGCAGCTGCGCCTGTCGTCGAGCGTGCCGATCATCATGCTGACGGCCAAGGACTCCGAGGTCGACATCGTCGTGGGGCTGGAGCTCGGGGCCGACGACTACGTCACGAAGCCGCACTCCACGCGCGAACTGCTGGCGCGCATGCGGGCCGTGCTCCGTCGCCGCACGCCGGACGACGCCGACCTCGACGAGCGGGTGCTCAGCGGCGGCCGCGTCACCCTCGACATCGATCGCCACACCGTCTCCGTCGACGGCGCCGAGATCAACATGCCGCTCAAGGAGTTCGAGCTCCTCGAGGTGCTGATGCGCAACGCCGGCCGTGTCCTCACGCGCGGCCAGCTGATCGACCGCGTCTGGGGGACCGACTACTTCGGCGACACGAAGACGCTCGACGTGCACATCAAGCGCATCCGTTCGCGCATCGAGCGGAGCCCCAGTGAACCCGCGATGCTGGTCACCGTCCGCGGGCTGGGCTACCGCTTCGAGTCCTGACCCTCGCGCACGGACGACGAAGGCGCCGACGGGAGAACCGTCGGCGCCTTCGTCGTCCGTCGTGAAGACGGGGCGTCAGGAAGACGGCGTGGGAGTCGGGGGCGGCACGCTCGGCGTCGACGTCGCGCTCGGGATCGGCATCGGCGTGGCCGAGACGGTCGGGAACGGGGTCGGGGCGAGCGTGCTGAGGTACTGCACCTGACTGTCGAGCACGGGCACCTGCAGGAGGGCGCCTTCGCCGTCGCCGGACTGGAAGTAGACGGGGATGGTCGATCCGGGGACCGCGTCGATGCCCTCGAGGCGGAGCGGCTCGACACCGTTCGCGAGGTCGCCGAGGCTGAGCGTGCTGCTCGCGGGGACGTCGACCGAGGCGCGCACGGCCGACGAGCCCTCGCCGACCTCGAGGCGCAGGGTCTGCTCCTCGGTCGTGGAGTTGACGATGGCCGCGACGACGTTGCCGAGGTCGCCCTCGTCGTTGGCAACGATGATGACGTTGCGCACGTCGAGGGGGCCGGAAGACGCCGGCACGTTGACGCCGTCAGAGGCGGAGTACTCGATCGTCGTCGCCTGGGGCGCAAGGATGTTGCAACCCGTCGTGCCCAGCACGACGGCGCCACCTACGGCGATGGACGCGATCAGGCGCGATTTCACGGATCCTCCCAGGACGACAGACGGCACGAGTTCATCCTACGGGGTCGGCGCGCCGCGGTCGGCTCGCCGGAGCCGTCCCGCGCGCGCGGGGGAGCATCGGAGCGGGGAGGGCGGAACCTTAGCGCATGAGGGCCTGTGGTATCCTGGATGTTGCCGAAAGGACATAACTCCATGCTTTTTGAGGTTGGCGAGACCGTCGTTTACCCGCACCATGGCGCGGCCACGATCATCGAGGTCAAAGAACGCGTCATCAAGGGCGAGACGAAGAAGTATCTGAAGCTCAACGTCACGCAAGGCGACCTCGTGATCGAGGTCCCCGCTGACAACGTCGACCTGGTCGGCGTGCGTGACGTCATCGGCAAAGAGGGTCTCGATCGCGTCTTCGACGTGCTGCGCGCACCGTTCACCGAAGAGCCCACCAACTGGTCGCGTCGCTACAAGGCGAATCTCGAGAAGTTGGCTTCGGGCGACGTCATCAAGGTGAGCGAGGTCGTCCGCGATCTCTGGCGTCGTGACCAGGACCGCGGTCTCTCCGCGGGAGAGAAGCGCATGCTGGCCAAGGCCCGGCAGATCCTCGTGTCCGAGCTCGCGCTGGCCGAGAAGACCGACGAAGACCGCGCAAGCGTCGTGCTCGACGAGGTCCTCGCGTCCTGAGACGCCTCCGTCGCCCGCTGCCTCTTCCGAGCAGCGGGCGACGTCGCGCTAGCGTGGGGGAGTGATCCCCGTGTCGTCCTCGCGCCTCGCAGTCGTCGTCGTCGCCGCCGGTTCCGGCACCCGCCTCAACGGCGGAGCGCCGAAGGCGTTCGTGCCGCTCGCCGAGCACTCGATTCTGCGCCACGCCCTCGAGGGTGTCTTCGCGGCGGGGTCCGCGCAGGTCGTCGTCGTCGTCCCGCCGGGGTACGAGGCTGCGGCGACCGCGGACGCGCGCGCCGTGGCGGGGGATCGTGCCGAACTGCTGAGCGTGGTCATCGGTGGCCGGACCCGGCAGGAGTCGGTCGCGGCCGGTCTCTCGGTCCTGCGCGACGAGGTCGAGTTCGTCCTCGTCCATGACGCGGCGCGCGCGCTCACGCCGGTCGACGTCTTCGAGCGCGTCGTCGCCTCCCTCGAGGGCGGGGCCCCGGCCGTCATTCCCACTGTCCCCGTCGTCGACACCATCAAGCGCGTCGACATCGCGGGGGTGATCGTGGCGGCCGTCGACCGCGCCGAGCTCGCGGCCGCGCAGACTCCCCAGGGCTTCCGGCGCGAGATCCTCGAAGCGGCCGTGGCCGCCGCGGACGCCGACCACACCGACGACGCGGCTCTGGTGGCCGCCGCGGGTCACGTGGTCATGACCGTCGCGGGCGACGCGGCGTCCTTCAAGATCACCACCGCGCCCGACCTCGAACGCGCCCGGGGGATCGTGCGGCCCCGTCTCGTCGGAGCCCCGCGGGTCGGCATCGGCACCGACGTCCATGGCTTCGGCGGCGACGGTTCGCTGTGGCTCGCGGGTCTCGAGTGGCCGGGCGAACCGGCCCTGTCGGGTCACAGCGACGGCGACGCCGTCGCGCACGCGATCGTCGACGCGCTGCTGGCCGCGGCGGGCCTCGGTGACATCGGAACGCACTTCGGCACCGATCGCCCCGAGTTCGCCGGGGCACACGCCCCCGCCTTCCTCGCGCACACGGTCTCTTTGCTCGCCGCGGCCGGATGGCGCGTCGGGAACGTGGCGGTGCAGATCCAGGCGAACCGCCCCCGCTTCGCGGCGCGCCGCGTCGAGGCGGAGCGGGTGCTGTCGGCCGCCCTCGGGGGCGCACCGGTCTCGGTGAGCGCGACGACGACCGACGGTCTGGGGTTCACCGGACGGACCGAGGGAGTGGCGGCCTTCGCCACCGCTCTGGTCGTGCCGGTCTAGATCTCCCGCGTCATGAAGGTCGAGAGCGGGTCGGGACCGTACGCCCCGAACGGGGGGCACTCGACGAACCCCTCGCTGGCGTAGAGGCCCCGGGCGGCCGCGAAGTCGTCACCGCTGCCGGTCTCGAGCCACAGGCTCCGGATGCCGCGCGCCCGCGCCTCCTCGATGATGTGCCGCAGGATCGCCCGCCCGATGCCCCGGCCGAGGAACGCGTCGGTCACCCGCATGGACTTCAGCTCCCCCGCATCCTCGCCCCACGGCGACAGCGCTCCGATCCCGGCGAGTTCGCCGTCGACCCATGCCGACCACAGGAGAGCTCCCTTGCCCACGAGCGAGTCGGCGTCGAGGGCATGGCAGCTCTCGGGCGGGGTGTTCGCGAGCATGCCCGCGACGTGCGCGGTCACCAGCTCTCGTGTCGCGGAGCCGGAGAGGTCGTCGAGGCGGATGTCGAGGGGCACGTGTCGAGGGTAGCCGCGCCGTGTTTCCGGCACGGGTCGCGGTCAGGGGCGGCCGGTAGGCTAGGGCGGTGACTGTTCGGCTGTACGACACGAAAGCGCAGGCCCTGCGCGACTTCGTCCCTCTCGACCCCTCGAACGTCACGGTCTACGTCTGCGGTCCCACCGTGCAGTCGGGCCCGCACATCGGGCACGTGCGCGCTGCCCTCGCCTTCGACCTACTGCGCCGCTGGCTCGCGCACCGCTTCGGCCGCGTCACGTTCGTGCGCAACGTCACCGACATCGACGACAAGGTGCTCGCGAACGCCACAGACACCGAGCCGTGGTGGGCGCTCGCCTACCGCATGGAGCTCGAGTTCACCCGGGCGTACTCCGCGATCGGCATCCTCCCCCCGACGTACGAGCCGCGAGCGACCGCCTCGGTCACGCAGATGCAGGAGCTGATCGCCGAACTCATCGACCGCGGCCACGCCTACGCCGCGGCCGGTGACGTGTACTTCGACGTGCGCTCGTGGCCCACGTACGGCGAGTTGACGCGGCAGAGCCTGGACGCCATGGAGCCCGCGGCCGACGCCGACCCCCGGGGCAAGCGCGACCCCCACGACTTCGCGCTGTGGAAGGGCGCGAAAGAGGGCGAGCCCGCCTCGGCCACCTGGGCCTCGCCGTGGGGCGCCGGGCGCCCCGGGTGGCACATCGAGTGCTCGGCGATGTCGCGTCGGTATCTCGGTCCCGAGTTCGACATCCACGGAGGCGGACTCGACCTGCGCTTTCCGCACCACGAGAACGAGATCGCGCAGTCGACGGCCGCGGGTGAGGCGTTCGCGCGCTACTGGGTGCACAACGGCCTCGTCACGGTCGACGGGCAGAAGATGTCGAAGTCCCTGGGGAACTTCACCCTGGCCGCCGACGTGCTGGCCGAGAACGACCCCCGAGTGGTGCGCTACGCCCTCGCGGCTGCCCACTACCGCTCCAGCCTCGACATCTCGGATCGCGCGTTCGCCGAGGCGGCCAGCGCGCTCGACCGGATCGACACCTTCCGGCAGCGTGCCTTGCGCGCCGCCGACGCCGACCCCCTCGTGATCGTGCCGGGTGAGCTGCCCGAGGCCTTCGCCGCCGCCCTGGACGACGATCTCGGAGTGCCGCAGGCCCTGGCCGCGCTGCACGAGACGGTGCGGGCGGGAAACGTCGCCCTCGACGCGGGCGACCTCGACGCCGCGATCGCGGCCCATCGCTCGGTCGCCGCGATGCTCGGCATCCTGGGACTGGATGCCGACGAGCCCGCGACCGCGACCGTGTCGAGCGGAGCCGCCCTCGACGCCCTCGTGCAGGAGATGATCGCCCAGCGCGCCCAGGCGCGCGCCGACAAGGACTGGGCGGCGGCCGATCGCATCCGTGATGCCATCGCCGCCGCCGGAATCACGCTGGAGGACACTCCGGCCGGAACTCATTGGAGTATCGATGGCTAAGCCAGGACGCCCGGGCGCTCGTAACCCCGGCAAGAAGAAGGGCCCCCTCAAGGGCACCGGCGGGCACTCCCGCAAGGCGCTCGAGGGCCGGGGCCCCACCCCGAAGGCGGAGGACCGCGCGTGGCACCCCGCCGGCAAGCGCAAGGCGGCCGAGGAACGCTACGCCGCCGCCGGCGGCAAGGGCCGACCGGGGGTGCGCGCCGTCGGCAGCAACTCCACCCGGAAGAGCCCCAAGGCATCCGACGACACCGAGACGGTCACCGGGCGCAACTCGGTGCTGGAGGCGCTGCGCGCGAAGATCCCGGCGACGGCGTTCTACATCGCGCAGCGCGTCGAGATGGACGACCGCGTGAAGGAGATGCTGTCGATCGCGACGAACCGCGGCATCCCCGTTCTCGAGGTCACGCGTCCCGAGCTCGACCGCATGGCCGGGTTCGACGGCGTGCACCAGGGCGTGGCGCTCAAGGTGCCGCCCTACACGTACGCGCACCCGCAGGACCTGCTCGAGCAGATCATCGACCGCGGCGAGGTCCCGTTGCTCGTCGCCCTCGACGGCGTCACCGACCCGCGCAATCTCGGCGCGATCATCCGCTCCACCGGCGCTTTCGGCGGTCAGGGCCTGATCCTGCCGCAGCGGCGCTCCGCGAGCGTCAACTCCGCCGCGTGGAAGACCAGCGCGGGTGCCGCCGCGCGCATCCCGGTCGCGCTCGCGGCGAACCTGACCGCGACGCTGAAGGAGTTCAAGAAGCAGGGCGTCTTCGTGCTCGGTCTCGCCGGCGACGGCGAGGTCTCGCTGCCGGCCCTCGAACTGGCCGACCGGCCCGTCGTGATCGTCGTCGGCTCCGAGGGCAAGGGCCTGTCGCGTCTGGTCACGGAGACGTGCGACCAGGTCGTGTCGATTCCGATCTCCACCGCCACCGAATCCCTGAACGCCGGGATCGCGGCATCCGTGGCCCTGTACCAGGTGTCGACGCTCCGCGCGGCGCGCTGACCCACCCCGCCGATCCCGAGAGGAACGCCATGACCCGCATCGCCGTCATCGGAGGCACCGGCTACGCCGGCAGCCACATCGTCACCGAGGCCGTCCGTCGCGGCCACACCGTCGTCTCGATCGCCCGCTCGGTTCCCACCGAGCGCGTCGAGGGCGCCACGTACCTCGAGGGCACGGTCCTCGACGTCCCCGGCCTCGTCGCACAGCTCGAGGGTGTCGAGGTCGTCGTGTCGGCGGCCGCTCCGCGCGGCGACATGGAGGGCAAGCTGCGCCCGGCGATCGCCGAGCTCGTCACGGCCCTGCCCGAGAACGTGCGTCTGGGCGTCGTCGGCGGTGCCGGTGGCTCGCTCGTCGCCGAGGGCGGCCCGCGCCTCATCGACACCGACGGCTTCGCCGAGGAGTACAAGCCCGAGGCCCGCGAGGCCATCGGCATCCTCGAAGACCTGCAGGCCGACGACACCGGACGCGACTGGTTCTACGTCCACCCCGCGGGCGGGTTCGGCTCGTGGGCTCCGGGCGAGCGCACCGGGTCGTACCGCGACGGCGGCGACGTTCTCGTGGTCGACGAGAACGGCGACTCCTTCATCGGCGGCGCCGACTTCGCCGTCGCGATCCTCGACGAGATCGAGAACCCGAAGCACACGCGGGAGCGCTTCACCGTCGGCTACTGACGCTCACGTCCGCGGCGAGGCCGTGGCATCCTGGATCGATTCTGGATGCCACGGCCTCGCGCATCGTTCGGGCCGCTGCGGTGACCGCCCCGACGGTGGTCCGTCAGACGAGATCGCGCCAGTCGACGACGTCGGTGTCGGTCGTGGGGACCTCGCCCGTGGCGGGGGCGTCGGCGTCGGAGATGGTCGGCAGCGACATCGTGTCGGTGGGCGGGCCCATGACGGTGGCCTCGTCGCGACGGTGCCGCAACACGTCCTCGATGTAGGAGGTCACGACCTCGGCGAGGGGCACGGAGCGCCCGCGCGCCTGCGACATGTACCAGCGGTGCTCGAGCACCTGGTGGAACACCTCCGCGGGTTCGAGCTTCGCGCGCAGGTCGAAGGGGATCGACATGACGATGGGCTCGAAGACGCGTGTGAGCCACTCGTGCGCGACCATCTCCTCGTCGGCTCCCAGGCGCGAGACGCGGGCGCGGAACTCGTCGAGGTCGTTCAGCAGACGCCGTGCCTGGTTCTCCTCGACGTCGAGCCCCGTCAGCCGCAGCAGTCGGCGCTGGTGGTGCCCCGCGTCGACGACCTTGGGCTGGATGGAGACGCGGGTGCCGTCGCTCGTGGTGCTCATCGACATCTCGCCGATGTCGAAACCGAGCGCGTTCAGGCGATGCACCCGCTCGGTGATGCGCCATGACTCGTCGACCGCGAACGACTCCTTGTCGGTGAGGGCGCCCCACAGGGAGTGGTACGACGAGACGAGTCCGTCGGCGATGGCGACGGCATCCAGCCCGCCCTCGAGACGACCGCCGGCTTCGAGGTCCATGATCTCGCCCGCGATGTTCGTGCGGGCGATGTCGAGGTCGTGTGCCCGTTGCCCGGGGCTCAGGCGGTTGCCGTGCAGCTCGCCGGTCTCGGCGTCGACGAGGTAGGCGGCGAACTCACCCGCGTCCCGGCGGAAGAGCGTATTCGACAACGACACGTCACCCCAGTAGAAACCGACGTTGTGCAGCCGCACGAGCAGCACCGCGAGAGCATCGACCAGACGGGTGGCGGTGTGCGGACGCAGCACCTGCGTGAACAGGGCGCGATAGGGGAGGGAGAAGCGCAGGTGCGCCGTCACGAGGGCGGCGGGGAGGGGGCGTCCGGACGCGTCGGTGCGGCCGGCGATGACGGCGATGCGATCGACGCAGGGCGCGTCGAGACGATCCAGGTTGCCGAGCATGTCGTACTCGCGGCGAGCCATCTCCTCGGTGGTCTCCTTGATCGCGACGACGCGACCGGACAGGTTCGCGAAGCGGACGAGGTGGCGGGAGATGCCCTTGGGGAGCGCGACGATGTGGTTGCTCGGCCAGTCGGCGAGACTCGTCGACCACGGCAGCTGCAGCAGACCGGGGTCGACGGCGCTGGCGGTGATGCGGAGGGATTCGGACACGGTGTCTCCGGGAAAACGGGTGCGGCGCGCCTTCGTCGCGTGACCGGGGTCACGAACGAAGACGCGCCGCAGCGGTGCGTCGATCAGGCCGAAGCGATGGCCTTGTCGGTCAGGCGGTCGCCCGAGGTGGCGTCGAACACGTGCACGTGTCCGGGCACCGGGGCGAGGACGACCGTCTCGCCGGCGTTCGGGTGGCGACGACCGTCGACACGGGCGACCAGGTCGGTGCGCTTGCCGTTGATGTCGGTGTGACCGTAGAGGTAGCCGTCGGCGCCGAGTTCCTCGACGAGGTCGACGACGACCGAGAGGCCGCGTCCGTCGGCCGGGGCGACCTGGATGTCTTCCGGACGCACACCGATGGTGACCTCGGAGCCGTGGGCCTTGCCGATGACGTCCGCCTCGACGGGGACGACGAGGTCGCCGAAGCGCACGCCGCCCTCGGCCAGGTCGACCGAGAACAGGTTCATCGCGGGCGAGCCGATGAAGCCGGCCACGAAGACGTTCTTGGGCTTCTCGTACAGGTCGCGCGGGGTGCCGACCTGCTGGAGGAGGCCGTCCTTGAGCACGGCGATGCGGTCGCCCATGGTGAGCGCCTCGGTCTGGTCGTGCGTGACGTAGACCGTGGTGACGCCGAGGCGGCGCTGCAGCGAAGCGATCTGGGTGCGGGTCTGGACGCGGAGCTTGGCGTCGAGGTTCGACAGCGGCTCGTCCATGAGGAACACCTGGGGCTGACGGACGATCGCGCGACCCATGGCGACACGCTGACGCTGACCACCCGAGAGGGCCTTCGGCTTGCGGGTCAGGTACTGCTCGAGGTCGAGGAGCTTGGCGGCCTCGAGGACGCGAGCGGCACGCTCCTCCTTGCCGACGCCGGCGATCTTGAGCGCGAAGCCCATGTTCTCGGCCACCGTCATGTGCGGGTACAGCGCGTAATTCTGGAAGACCATGGCGATGTCGCGGTCTTTCGGGGGCACGTCGGTGACGTCGCGGTCGCCGATCAGGATGCGACCGGAGTTCACCTCTTCGAGGCCCGCGAGCATGCGCAGCGACGTGGACTTACCGCAACCGGAGGGGCCGACCAGGACGAGGAACTCGCCGTCTCCCACCTCGAGGTTGAGCTTGTCGACGGCGGCACGGGTGCCACCGGGGTACAGACGGGTTGCGTTGTCAAATGTGACGGACGCCATTTTCTCTTCTCCTTCACCGGCAGGTACGTGCCGGACGATCCGTAGTGAATGGAATGAGCGGGGGCGACCCCGCGCGCCCGACGTTGGACGCAAGGGTCAGTATGACATGCGTCTGGGCTTTTCTCAGCCAGCCTGGCTAGCATCGATGCTCGTTCACCCCAACCCGAGCGATCCCCGTTTTTGTTCGCGGCCACTGTCCGTGCCCGAGAGGTTCCATGTCCAACGACCAGACGCCGAATGTGCCCGCCGAACGCGATCGCCGCGAGGCGGTGCGTGAGAAGGCGCAGCAGGTGAAGGCGCGACAGACGCGTCTTCGCATCGTCCGTCGCTCGTTGATCGGCGTGGGCGCGGCGGCGGTCGTCGCGGTGGGTGCGGTGGCCGTGACGTACGCGGTGTCGTCGAACGGATCCCGCTCGCAGGCGCTGCCGGACGCGGCTTCCGACGACGGTTTCGTCGTCTCGAGCGCGACCGGTCTGGCCGATCCGCTGGCGGAGCAGACCGTCGACGGAGATGCCTCGACGCTCGCCGCGGGAGCGACGCCGACGGTCACGCCCGAAGCGGAGACCACGCCGACGCCGTCGCCGACGACCACCGCTGCCCCGGTCGACATCCGCGTGTACGTCGACTACCTCTCCACCGAAGCGCGCCAGTTCCAGGTGGCCAACGCGGAGCAGCTCTCGAAGTGGGTAGACGAGGACGCCGCGACCCTGACGTACTACCCGGTCGCCATGCTCACCTCGAAGTCGAACGGCACGAAGTACAGCCTCCGCGCCGCGGGCGCCTCCGCGTGCGTCGCCACGCACGCGTCGGACCGCTTCTTCGCGTTCAACCACGAGCTGCTCACCAACCAGCCCGCGGTGGACTCCGAGGGGTACAGCGACGAGCAGCTCGCCGACATGGCGCAGGGCACCGGCGTCAGCGACATCGCGACGGTGCGCTCTTGCATCGAGGACGAGACCTACACGGGCTGGGCGAAGGCCGCCACCGACCGCGCGATCAAGGGCCTCCCCGACACGAAGGGCCTCGCTCTCACGACGCTGCCCACGGTGCTCGTCAACGGCACGCCCTATGTCGGTCACATGGACGACCCCAAGGAGTTCGCGCAGTTCGTCCTGACGATCGACAGCAACGCGTACTACTCCACCGCGACGCCGACGCCGTCGGTGACCCCTTCTGCGACCCCGTCCGAGACGCCCGCCGGCTGAGCCGCGCCCCGCGCGGGGGAGAGCGCCCGTGATCGCTAGACTGGGTGGCCTGCCGGCTTGGCGCAATTGGTAGCGCACCGTACTTGTAATACGGGGGTTGCAGGTTCAAGTCCTGTAGCCGGCACCGTTTCGCCGTGTCGGTGACCCGTGTTCGCGGCCGCGGGGAGATCGAGAGTGTCTCCGAAAAGTCGAACGGTGCACCGCTCGGCGGTAGGTCCCGCCCCCGGATCTTCGTGGCGCGGGCGCGCTGATCCCGGTGGGCCGTGCGACGCACCGAGCGACGCATCAAGCGGCGTATCCCCGGTCATTGCGATCTCTTACCCAGTGTTCACACGTTCGGAACGTGCCAGGTGCCTGCTGCGCCGTCGTTCGTGGCATTCTCCGGGAAAGGGAGGACTTCCATGGCTCGCACTCGTGTCGTCACCCACGCCTATCGTTACCCCGGTGGCTGGGAGCAGGTGAAGCACGAGCGACTCACGAGGGAGCACGCGCAGGCGCTGAGCGCGCAGGGCTTCACGATGGTGCGCGCCCGCCGCGGGTTCGACGTGCGAGAGGTCTCGCTGAGCTGGTACACCGGCTGAGCGGAACGCGCCCTCTCTATCGGCCGCGCGCGCAGGTCCTCTTCCTCCGCGGAAGACGACGCCGACGAAGTAGCGGGCCGAGCCGAGCAACCGCATAGGATCGGCGGGTGGGGGAGACGAGCAATCGGCGACGCGCCGTGTGGGCCGCGGGCGGCTTCGTCGCCGCGGTCGCGCTCATCGCGGCGGGGGCGGGGGCCGTTCGGCTGTCGGGCGAATCGAGGCCCCTTGAGGTCGCGCGCGGCTCCGACGGTGTCGCCACCGTTCTCGTGAGCGGCGATTCGCTCGCGGGGGCCTTCTTCGCGAGCGCTCCCGAGCGCGGCTTCGTCGGTCTCGTCTCCGAGGCGATCGCGCCCGCGACGGTCACCGAAGCGGCGCAAGCGCACCAGACGCTCACGACGGTCGCGGCGATCACCGACGTCCCGGCCGACGTCGACCTCGCGATCGTCGAGCTCGGGACGAACGACGTGGGCGAGCAGACTCCGCTCGCCGACTTCGACGCCCAGTACGGCGCCCTGCTCGACCGCATCCGCTCCTCATCGCCCGGGGCGGCGATCGTCTGCCTCGGCACGTGGACCGGCTGGGGCGGCGACTACGACGCTCTCATCGAACGCGCCTGCGTCGGTCACGGGGGGCGCTACGTGGCGCTGGGGGGCCTGTTCCGCGACGCCGCCAACCGCGGGCCGGAGGGGCGCGAGACGTTCCTCGGCGCCGGAGACGACTTCCATCCCAACGACGCGGGTCATCGCGCGATCGCCGACGCGATCCTCGCCGTGCTCGACGACTGAGTCAGCGCAGCGCGACCCGCAGCCACGCGACCCCGTGCGCGGGGAGCGTGCGTCCCGCCCGCAGTGATGTCGGTGAGCCCGTGACGATGTCCACGGCGTCGGGGGCGAGCCCCGACAGGGTGAGCGGCGTGATGTGGACGGCGTGGTCGCCGACGTTCGCGAGCACGAGAATCGAACTGCCGGCCTCTCCCGGGCGGAGGAAACCCACCACCGAGTCATGGTGCGCATCGAACGGGATGAGCTCGTTCCCCGCGAACTCCGGGGTGCTGCGGCGCACCTCGATGAGTCGTGTCAGGCGGGAGAAGACACGGCCCGCCGGGGTGTCGGCGTCGCCGCGGTCCGCGTAGCCCTGCGCGGGTCGGTGCGGGCGGTGCACCCACCGGCTGTCTCCCGCCTCGTCGGGGCGGTCGCGGTACCCGTAGTCGTTGAGCTGAGCGACCTCGTCGCCGAGGTAGAGCAATGGGATGCCGCCGGTCGAGAGCGCGAGGGCGTGCGCGAGCACCACGCGATCCTCGCCGCCCGCGTCGCCCGCCTCGATGCCCGCGAGGGATGCCGTGGTGCCGGTGACGCGCGCATCCCCCGTGCGCGGGTTCTCCTGGAACGGCACGCCGCGCGCGAAGGTCCCCTCGACACGACCGACGTAGAAGTCGTTGAGGAACCGGCGGTGCGGGTAGCCGTCGATGCCGAGCTCGGCGGCATCCTCGTCGGCGAAGGTCCAGCCGATGTCGTCGTGGCTGCGTACGTAGTTCACCCATGCCGTGCCGTCGGGCAGGGCGTGGCGGCGCTCGAGCGCCTGCTGGAGCACGCGTCCGTCGCGCGTCGCGAGGGCCTCCCAGGTCAGCGCCATCTGCAGCGGGTTGTAGGAGATCTGGCACTCGTCGGGCGAGATGTAGGAGACCACCTCGTCGGGGTGCACGATCGCCTCCGACTTGAACAGCAGCCCCGGCGCTGCCATCCGCAGCACCGCGTTGAACGCCTGCAGCAGCAGGTGCGCCTCGGGCAGCGACTCGCACGTGGTGCCGAGCTGCTTCCAGATGAAGGCGACGGCATCCATCCGCAGGATCTCGACGCCCTGGTTCGCGAGGAACAGCATCTCGCCGGCCATCGCCTCGAAGACGGCGGGGTTGGCGTAGTTCAGATCCCATTGGAAGTGGTAGAACGTCGCCCAGATCCAGCGCCCGTCGGCCAGCTGCACGAACGAACCCGGATGGTCGTCGGGGAAGATCTCTCGCGTGGTTCGCTCGAACGCGTCGGGCATCTCGCGGTCGGGGAAGATCAGGTAGAAGTCCTCGTACCCATCCTCGCCGGCCACCGCTTTCCGAGCCCACTCGTGTTCGTTGCTGGTGTGATTGAAGATGAAGTCCACGACGAGCGAGATCCCCGCCCGGCGGAGATCGGCGGCGAGGGCGGCGAGCTCCTCCATCGTGCCGAGGGCCGGATTCACCCGGCGGTAGCTCGACACGGCGTAGCCGCCGTCGCTGTTGCCCTCGGGGCTCTCGAAGAGCGGCATGAGGTGCAGATACGTCAGACTCAGCTCACGGAAGTACGGGATGGCATCCCGGATGCCGCTGAGCCCGCCGGCGTAGCGGTCGACATAGCAGACGCCGCCGAGCATGCGCTCGCTCTCGAACCAGTCCGGGGCGCTGTCGCGTTCGCGGTCGAGGGCCTTGAGTGCGCCCGGTCGCTCGGCCCAGGACCGGTGGGCGAGGTCGACCACGGATGCCAGGCGCTCGAGGCCGTCGGGGCGCTCGCCGTAGAGGCGACGGAAGAGATCGTGCAGTCGGGGCAGGTGCAGTTCCGCGTGGGCGAGGAACTCGCGGTCGGCGCGTGCCGCGCTCAGGTCGCTGAGGAGGCGCGAGACGTCGTGGGGGCCGGGGCGGAGCAGGGTCACGCGTGACAGCCTGACGCATCGGGGCGCCCGGCGTCGACCAAGGGACGAGTGTCGCAAATATTGTGTCGCGGAGTTGGTACGCATTGTGCTAGACAAGTGATACGAAAGGTGGTCGCATGAAAGCGCAACACACGGGGACCTCGACGAGTGGTGGCCCGCTGTCCTTCCCCCTCGACCTGCTCGGGCAGCTCCTGTTCTCCCCGGTGGTCTGCATCGTCCTCGGGATCACGGTCGCTGTTGTCGTGGTGGTGATCCGGCGGACAGCGGGCTCGGCCTCGGGTCCCGTGGCATCGAAGCCCCGGCGCGAGCGCATCGCGATCGCCGGCGTCGCGCTCGCCGCGGGACTGTCGTGGATCACCGATATCGCGCTGCGCGGCTCCGTCTTCGACATGTCGGCGACCGTGTCGTGGTGGAGGTTCGCCGTCGCGCCGACCGCGGCGGCCGCGGGGCTTACGGCGCTCGCGGTCGTGATGCGGGCGGAGGCGCCACGACGCGTCGTGGACTCCGCGACCGCGGGGCGGCGCACCTGGACGACATTCGGTCCCCGTCGTGGCATCCCGGTGTTCCTCGTGCTCGCCGGCGTCGCGGTCGCTGTCACCCTCGTCTTCGGAGACATGTCGACGGCGTCGGACCCGGGTCTCGCCGCGCACGTGGCCCTGGAACTGCCGAACACGGACGCGCCGCCGGTGGTCCTGCCGTTCCCGGGATGGGCGTACGGCATCCCCCTCATCGTCTCCGTGAGCGCGCTCGCGGCGATCCTCGTGCTCGTCCTCGGCCGGAACGCGCTGCGGCCCTTCCCCGCGGGGGTTCCTCTCGATGTCGAGCGCGGGCGGCGTGCGATGGTCGCGCGCGACGCCACCGCCCTCGCGACCGCGGCGACGCTGCTCGCGACCGCGGGCGCTCTGCGGCTGGCCCGCTCCGCCGTGGTGACGACGGTCACGACGATGACCGGATCGGGGACCGGCCCGGCACAGAGCGTGAACCTCCCGCACGCCGATCTGATCATGGTCGGGGGTGCCATCGCCCCTGTCGCTGAGATCGTCGGCTGCGCCCTCCTGGCCCTCCTGGTGGTCGGGGGCGCGCGCGCGGCGCGGGCGCCTCTCGGACGCACCGTCGCGTGGACGGGGGTCTCCGGGTGAGGGACGCCGAGTCGCGCACCGTGGACGACGCGGGTACCACCGTCGATCTGCACCGCTTCTTCCGGGGGCTGATCACGTCGGGCCGACTCGGCGCGGGGGAGAAGCTTCCCACCGTCCGCCAGGCCGCGGCCGACTTCGGCGTCGCCCCGGGCACCGTGCAGAAGGCCTACCGTGCCCTCGAGCACGACGGCCTCATCGTCACTCGCATCGGATCGGGCACTCGGGTCGCGCCCGGGGTGGCCGCGCTCTCGGCGAACGTGACGGGGCACCTCCGGTCCCTCGTCGACGCCGCCGTCGCCGAGGGGGTCGACGTCGAGACGCTCGCCGACGTTCTGCGTGTCCACTGGCAGGACACCCATCGGCCCTGACCCCGGCGTATCGCGGGCGACGGACCGTCGCGCGCTGCCGCCCGTCGCGCACCGTACGATCGACGGTGGCCCTCACGGCGACGGGCCGCAAGGAGAGCAGCATGGCCGAGCGTGGATCGATCCCCGTCGCCGTGGGTGGAGCGGTCGCGGTGGGCGCGCTGACCGCGGTGCAGACGCGTCTCAACGGCAGCCTCGGCGCCGCGCTCGGCGACGGCGTCCTGGCCGGCGCCGTCTCCTTCGGGTCCGGTCTCGTCGTCGTCCTCGCGATCGCGGTGCTCATCCCGCGCGGTCGCCGCGGTATCGCCCGTCTGGTCGGCGGCGTGCGCGCGCGAACGATCCCCGGGTGGATGCTGTTCGGCGGGGCCGCGGGCGCCTTCACCGTGGCCAGTCAGGGTCTCACCGTCGGAGCCATCGGGGTCGCGCTGTTCACGGTCGGCTTCGTCGCGGGCCAGACCACGGGCGGCCTCGTCCTGGACCGGGTGGGGTACGGCCCCGCGGGTGTCGTCCCCGTGACACCGCGGCGTCTCATCGGCGCGCTCCTGGCGATCGCCGGGGTCGGGGTGTGCCTGGCCGACGGATCCCTCGGCGGCGTCCCGGCATGGATGATCGTCATCCCCGTCATCGCCGGGGCGGGGGTGGCGTGGCAACAGGGCACGAACGGCCGGCTGCGCGTGCGGGTCGACAGCCCCCTCACGGCCACTCTCGTCAACTTCGTGGGCGGCACGGTCGTCTTGATCGTCGCCGCGACCGTCCACATCGCGGTCGCGGGCGCCCCTCGCGCGCTCCCGTCCGAGCCCTGGCTGTATCTCGGCGGTGCGATCGGCGTCGTCTACATCTTCCTGTCGGCCGAGATCGTGCGGCGCACGGGCGTGCTCGTCCTCGGCCTCGGGTCGGTGACGGGGCTGCTGAGCACCTCCGTCATCCTCGATGCCCTGTGGCCCGCTCCCGCCGCCCCGTCGACGCCGATCGCCCTCCTCGCCGCCGGCATCGCCCTGCTGGGCGTCGCCGTGGCAGCGATCGCGTGGCGGCGCCGCCCGCGCTGACGCCCGTCGCCACGCATCGGCGCCGCTCAGAGTGCGGCGGCTGCGCCCTTCGCGTGTTTCCCCGAGCGAGCCCCGGGCAGCCGCGAGATGTGCTTCGCGGCATCCACGGTCTTGCGCCGGATCGGACGCGAACGCTGCGGCTTCCCGCCGACGTACAGCCACCCGAGCAGGACTTCGTGCTTCGACAGGCCGTGCGCCTTGGCCAGTGCCTTGCTGCGGGTGTTGTCGTCGGTACGCCAGAACACGCCGAACCCGGCCTCGTCGAGCGCCAGGCTGAGCATGTGCGCGACACCGGATGCCACGGCCTCCTGCTCCCACGCCGGGATCTTCTTCGACTCGAGGTTCGCCACGATCGCGAGGATCAGCGGGGCGCGGCGGGGCTTGGAGGAGAAGCCCTTCTTGCCGTCCGCCTTGTTGAGCGCGCGGGCGAGGAGGTCGCGGTCGCGGCCGCGGATCTCGATGATCCGCCACGGCCGGAGGGTCTTGTGGTCGGCGACGCGACCGGCCGCGGCGACGAATGCCTCCAACTCGACGCTCGTCGGCGCTAGATCGGTGACCTTCGACCAGGAGCGGCGATCGCGCATCGCCTCGAGTGCGCTCACGCCTGCTCTTCCGGCGTGAAGTTCAGCGAGAGGGAGTTCATGCAGTAGCGATCTCCCGTCGGGGTGCCGAAACCGTCGGGGAAGACGTGACCGAGGTGCGAGCCGCAGTTCGCGCAGCGGACCTCGGTGCGCTGCATACCGTGGCTGTTGTCTTCGAGGAGTTCGACGGCCTCCGGACGCACGGACTCGTAGAAGCTCGGCCATCCGCAGTGCGAGTCGAACTTCGTGCCGCTCTGGAACAGTTCGGCCCCGCACGCGGCACACGTGTAGAGGCCGGCCCGGCTCTCGTCGAGCAGCTCACCGGTCCACGCGCGTTCGGTCCCCGCCTGGCGCAGCACCGCGTACTGCTCGGGCGTGAGCTCTGCGCGCCACTGGTCGTCGGACTTGTCGACGGCGTAAGTCATGGATGATCCCCTTCTTTCGGTCCCCATTCTCTCGCGCGCACGGGCGGTCAGGTCGGCGCGGCATAATTCCCGGATGCACCCGGATGCCACGACCTCCGTCGTCGATCGCTACCGCCGCTTCGCGCGCGAGGAGGCGTCCGGCCGCTCGGCGCTCTATGCGAGCTGGGCCGAGCGCGTCTGCGCGCAGGAGGCGGTCGCGGCGACCTTCGCGCGCATCCCGGAGACCCGACGCCAGCCACCGCTCGTGTTCGCGGTGACGCGCCTGCTCGGGGCGCCGGAGGACGACGTCGACGCGTGGGCCGCATGGGTCGTGGCCAACGGCGACGCGGTCGTCGCCGAGTGCGGGCGCCGCAGCGTGCAGACGAACGAGCCGTTGCGCTGCGCCGCGCTGCTCCCGGCCCTCTCCCTCATCGAGGGCCCGATCGCCCTGATCGAGGTGGGCGCGAGTGCCGGGTTGTGCCTCTTTCCCGACCGCTACTCGTACCGCTACCACCGTGGCGACGGGGTCACCACCCTCGATCCGACGGACGGCCCGAGCACGGTGGTGCTCGACAGTGTCCTCGAGGGTGCTCCCGCCCTCCGGATGCCGGAGATCGTCTGGAGAGCGGGTATCGACCTGCACCCGCTCGACGCGCGCGCGCCCGGGGACCGGGCCTGGCTGACGGGGCTGGTGTGGCCGGGCGAGGAGGGGCGACGCGAGCGCATCTCCGCGGCGCTCGACATCGCGGCCTCCCAGCCGCCGCTCCTCGTCGAGGGCGACGGTGCGGCGATGCTGCCCGAACTGGCGACGGCGGCACCATCGGACGCCACCCTCGTCGTCACGACGCCGGGCGTCCTCGCCCACGTCCCGCGGGCCGGTCGCGCGGCCATCATCGCGGCAGCCCGCGACGTCGGGCGATGGATCACGATCGATGCGCCGGGCCTGCACGACGGATGGACGACTCCGCCACCGGTGCACCGCGGAGGCTTCGCTCTCGCGCTCGACGGCGATGTCGTCGCGAGCGCCGATCCGCTCGGGGCGTGGGTGGCGTGGCATCCGGGGATCGACACCGCGGCGCAGTAGCGTGGCGCCGTGCCCCTTTCCGACCGTGACCGCGAGATCCTCTCCTTCGAGGGGGAGTGGCGTCGGCACGGGGGAGCGAAGGAAGAGGCGATCCGGGACACGTTCGACATCCCGCCCGCACGCTACTACCAATTGCTCGGGCGGCTCATCGATCGGCCCGAGGCCCTCGCCCACGACCCGATGCTCGTGCGCCGCCTCCGGCGCCTGCGCGACGGCGAGGCGGACTCCGGCCGGGCGCGCCTCGATCGCGCGGCGACCCTCTGACGGGGCGCAGAACGAACGACCGGTAACATCGTCCAATGGCCAGATCGACCTTCCCTCGGGATCGCTTCGACGACCTTCCCGCCCAATCGGGCCGCGTCGGCGCCCACCGGGCCGAGAACCCGCATCTGCGCGGGTGGGTGGTGTTCCTCTGGGCGGCCGTGGCTACGGTCGTCCTCATCGTGGTCGGTATCTTCGGCACCCTCGTCGTGTCGGGGCGCATCTCGTTCGGGTCGGAGCCGGTCGCCACGCCGACGGTCCAGCCGTCGACGCCGGCCGCCATCGACACGTCCTACTCCGTCGTCGTCCTCAACGGCACGAGCGACGAGGGCCTGGCCGGAAACCTGCGCGATCAGATCATCGCCGCGGGCTGGTCCGGCGACAGCGTGCAGACCGGCGACTCCGACACGACCGATTTCGCCTCGAGCACCATCTACTACCTGCGTCCCGACGACGAACAGGCGGCCCGTGGTCTCGCCGACGCGATCGGGGGAGCGGACGTGGCGCAGAGCGAATTCCTGCAGCCCACCGACGACCCCGCGACGCCGGACGACGAGAGCACGGAGAAGCGTCTGATCGTCGTGATCGGCCTCGATCGCGCGGCGGGTCAGCCCACCCCCTGAGGCCCTCGCCTCCCGCGTGTTTCCGCGGCGTAAAAAGTTGGCTGCACCCGTGTCAACAATGCCCGTCCCGGCCGTTTCGGGGAGGGCCCGCGTGCTTACGATGACCTCGTCATCCAGCAGCACAGGAGATTCGCATGACGCAGGGCACCGTCAAATGGTTCAACGCCGAGAAGGGTTACGGCTTCATCACCGTGACGGACGGCCAGGACGTTTTCGTCCACTACTCGAACATCGAGATGTCGGGTTTCCGCGTTCTCGAAGAGGGGCAGGCGGTCGAGTTCACCGTCGGTTCCGGCCAGAAGGGCCCGCAGGCCGAGTCCGTGCGCCTGATGGCGTAACTCGACTTTCCGACGCCGTGGCATCCGTTCGACGGATGCCACGGCGTCGTGCTGTGCGGGGTCGGGTGCGGCTTGCACTCCCTAGGGGCGAGTGCCAGAATGAGTTAGCACTCGCTTTCGTCGAGTGCCAAAACTGGAAGTCACCCGTCCGGGAGGGACGACACACTTATGGCAAAGATCATCGCTTTCGACGAGGAGGCCCGCCGCGGCCTCGAGCGCGGCCTCAACACGCTGGCCGACGCCGTCAAGGTGACGCTCGGCCCCCGCGGTCGCAACGTCGTGCTCGAGAAGAAGTGGGGCGCCCCCACGATCACGAACGACGGCGTCTCGATCGCCAAGGAGATCGAGCTCGACGACCCGTACGAGAAGATCGGCGCAGAGCTGGTCAAGGAGGTCGCCAAGAAGACCGACGACGTCGCGGGTGACGGCACCACCACCGCTACCGTCCTCGCTCAGGCGCTCGTGCGCGAGGGCCTGCGCAACGTGGCCGCCGGCGCCGACCCCATCTCGCTCAAGAAGGGCATCGAGAAGGCCGTCAAGGCCGTCACCGACGAACTGCTGTCCTCGGCCAAGGAGGTCGAGTCGAAGGAGCAGATCGCCGCGACCGCGTCGATCTCCGCCGCTGACCCCGCGATCGGCGAGCTCATCGCCGAGGCCATCGACAAGGTGGGCAAGGAAGGCGTCGTCACCGTCGAGGAGAGCAACACCTTCGGCACCGAGCTCGAGCTCACCGAGGGCATGCGCTTCGACAAGGGTTACATCAACCCCTACTTCGTCACCGACCCCGAGCGTCAGGAGGCGGTCTTCGAAGACCCCTACATCCTGATCGCGAACCAGAAGATCTCGAACATCAAGGACCTTCTGCCCATCGTCGACAAGGTGATCCAGGAGGGCAAGGAACTCCTCATCATCGCCGAGGACGTCGAGGGCGAGGCTCTCGCGACGCTCGTGCTCAACAAGATCCGCGGCATCTTCAAGTCGGTCGCCGTCAAGGCCCCCGGCTTCGGCGACCGTCGCAAGGCGCAGCTGCAGGACATCGCGATCCTCACCGGCGGCCAGGTCATCACCGAAGAGGTGGGCCTCAAGCTCGAGAACGCGACCGTCGACCTGCTCGGCCGTGCGCGCAAGGTCATCATCACCAAGGACGAGACCACGATCGTCGAGGGTGCCGGTGAGTCGGAGCTGATCGAGGGTCGCGTGACCCAGATCCGTCGCGAGATCGAGAACACCGACAGCGACTACGACCGCGAGAAGCTGCAGGAGCGCCTCGCCAAGCTCGCCGGCGGCGTCGCCGTCATCAAGGCGGGCGCGGCCACCGAGGTCGAGCTCAAGGAGCGCAAGCACCGCATCGAGGACGCCGTCCGCAACGCGAAGGCCGCCGTCGAAGAGGGTGTCGTCGCCGGTGGTGGCGTCGCGCTGATCCAGGCCGGCAAGACCGCCCTCGCGTCGCTCGAGCTCTCGGGCGATGAGGCGACCGGTGCGAACATCGTCAAGGTCGCCATCGAGGCCCCGCTCAAGCAGATCGCGCTGAACGCCGGTCTCGAGCCCGGTGTCGTGGCGAACAAGGTGTCCGAGCTGCCCGTGGGCCACGGCCTGAACGCTGCGACCGGCGAGTACGGCGACCTGTTCGCGCAGGGCATCATCGACCCCGCCAAGGTGACGCGTTCGGCGCTGCAGAACGCCGCGTCCATCGCCGGCCTCTTCCTCACGACCGAGGCCGTCGTCGCCGACAAGCCCGAGAAGGTCGCCGCTCCCGCGGGCGACCCGACCGGTGGCATGGACTTCTGATCCACGCTCAGGTATGACACGAGTGGCCCCCTCCTTCGGGAGGGGGCCACTCGCGTTTCGTCACCTCACGACAGCGGCAGACAGACGTCCGTGACGAGGTCGGCCTCGCTGACGCGGTCGGGCGTCGACAGGTAGACGTTGAAGGCGCGCGCGGCCAGGTCGTCGCCGCTCCGCGGCGTCAACGAGTCCGCGGCCATCCGACCGTTGATGAGGTCGTGCGCCTGGCTGATCTGGTCGTACGATCCCCGGACGCGCGCGACGAGACAGTCGCGCGCCGGCAGCTCGACGATCTGAAGCGGCGCCTCCACCCGTGTGGCCGGGGGGACCGGCGCGAAGATCGACAGATCGACGTCGGACTCGACGTACTCGTCGTCGTGTTCGATGACGCCGCACGGGCCGATCGGAGCGATCGAACGCTGGGCCAGCAGGGGCATCATCTGCTCCCAGAGGCGACCTTCGTCGGAATAGGTCGGGACCGTGCCGCGAAGGGCGACGACGGTCATGGCGGGCACGGTGGTGCGGGTGACGGTGATGGACATGAGGTGATCTCCGTGATCGAGAAGGCGGGTGATGAGCGATACCCGCTCTCGCGCCTCGCGCACCTCGCGGTGGAGTTCGGCGTGCTGCATCTGCAGCGCGCGCGTCCACGCGGGGGTACCTCGAGCCTCGAGGAGGGCACCGATGGCGGAGACGCCGAACCCGACATCACGGAGGTTTCGGACAGCGGCGGCGTCCCCCAGCTGGTGAGGGGCGTAGCGCCGGTATCCCGTCCCGGGATCGACGACGGCGGGAACGAGCACGCCGTGGGCGTCGTAGTGACGGAGCATCCGGACGGAGAGTCGGGTCAGCGAACTGAACCGACCGATCGTCATGAGCGTCGAGGTCTCGGCCATGGCTTCATCGTGACCCGTGACACGGTGTGAGGGTCAAGCGCCCCGTTCCGCCTCGGTCCCCGGACTCTGCTCGGGTCGGTAGTCCTCGGGGAGGCGCTGGAGTGGTTGCGTCTCGATGAGCGCGTGCTCCTGCGCGTCCCTCCGGTCGGCGAGGGGCAGTGAGACGCGGAACGTGGCTCCTCCTCCGGGAGTGTCCACGACCTCGACCTTGCCGTGCAGAAGATCCACGATGGATGCCACGATCGACAGGCCGAGACCGGAGCCCCCCGTCTCGCGCGTCCGCGAGGTGTCCGCCCGCCAGAAGCGCTGGAAGATCTGTTCCCGGATCTGCGCGGGCACGCCCTCACCGTGGTCGATGATCTCGATCCACCCCATGTCGGCATCGGCGTCGACCCCGACGCGCAGACCGATGGGGGAGTCGTCGGGCGTGAACCGCCGTGCATTGCCGAGGAGATTGGTCACGACCTGACGGACCTTGTTCTCGTCGCCGAGCACGATGGGGGCGAGGCGCGCGGCGGTGCGGATCGCACCCGCGGGTGGTGTGGCGGGGGAGGTGCTCTCCGCGGCGGGCTCCGCCCCGGCTGTGTCGCTGCCGTCCTTGGAGCGGCGCCGCAGGCGGGACAGGGTCGCGCCTGCGATCGCCATCGCCGACGTCGTCGGCGCGGCGCGACGACGGGCCGCCGTGCCGGTGGCATCCGAGTCCGGGAGCACCTCGAGGCTCATCACCGGCAGCACCACCTCGCTGCGGCTGGTGGTGTCGTCTACGCTTACCTCCCGCTGGGGCGAGGTGACACGCAGGTCGAGCGCGGCGTCCCGGGCGATGGGGCGCAGGTCGATCGCGGTGATGCTCACGTCGCGCCGCTCGTCGAGACGGGCGAGTGCGAGCAGATCCTCGACGAGGGCGCCCATACGGATCGCCTCCTTCTCGATCCGCTCCATCGACTGGGCCACGTCCTCGTCGGAGCGGATGGCACCCATCCGGTACAGCTCGGCGTAGCCGCGCATCGTGACCAGGGGCGTGCGCAACTCGTGGCTGGCGTCACCGATGAACCGACGCATCTGCCGTACGGTGGCGTCCCGCTGACCGAGGGCGCCGTCGATGCGTCCGAGCATCGCGTTGATCGCGGTCTTCAGCCGCCCGACCTCGGTGTCGGGCACGATGTCGGTGAGGCGTTGGCTGAAGTCCCCGGCGGCGATGTCCATCGCCGTGGTCTCGACCTGTGTCAGGCTGCGGAAGGTGAGGGTGACGAGCCATCGGGTCAGCAGGGCACTGGCGATGAGGATGAGCAGGGCGACGAAGCCGTAGATTCCGACGTAGGCGGCGACGATGCGGTCGGTCGGGCCGAGCGGCTGGACGACCATCTGGGTGTAGAAGCCGCTGTTCGGCACCTCGAGGAAGCCCACCCGAGCGACGAAGTGCTGCCCGGTGACGGGGTCCTCCAGCTCGATCCGCTTGTCCAACTGGCTGTAGGTCTGCTGGATCGTGAAGGTGTCGGGCAGCTGCGGCGTCGCCTTGGTCGAGGTGCCGTTGTAGAACGCCTGACGCTGCCCCTCGGGGTTGTAGACGACGACCATCGAGCCGATCTGCGGGGCGTTCTCGACCTGCACGAAGGCGATCTGTCCGTCGACGGCCTCGGTCGTGAAGACGCTGCTGGCGATGTTGCTCGCCGCCTGTTGCGCGAGCTGCTCGTCGAGGTTGTTGACCAGGGTGGTGCGCAGGAACACCATCGTGCCGATTCCCGCGGCGAACAGTCCGACCGCGAGCAGCGTGACCGTGACGCCGGTCACCTTGGCCCGCAGGCTCAACCGGCGCCACCAGCGCGTCAGGGCATCGTCGGAATGCAGGAGAGCTCTCCGCTCAGACGGTCTTGCCCGACTTCAGCATGTAGCCGAAGCCGCGCTTGGTCTGGATGAGGGGCTCCGAGGAGTGCGGATCGATCTTGCGACGCAGGTACGAGATGTAGCTCTCGACGATGCCCGCGTCGCCGTTGAAGTCGTACTCCCACACGTGGTCGAGGATCTGCGCCTTGGACAGCACGCGGTTGGGGTTGAGCATGAGGTAGCGCAGGAGTTTGAACTCGGTCGGACTGAGGTCGATCGAGACGTCGCCCACGCTGACGTCGTGCGTGTCCTGATCCATGGTGAGCTCGCCCGTGCGGATGACGGACTCTTCATCGGCCTGCATGGTGCGGCGCAGGATCGCCTGGATGCGGGCGACGATCTCATCGAGGCTGAACGGCTTGGTGACGTAGTCGTCGCCACCGGCGTTCAGGCCCATGATCTTGTCTTCGGTCTCGTCCTTCGCCGTGAGGAAGAGGATCGGAGCCGTGTAGCCCGCCCCGCGCAGCCGCTTCGTGACGCTGAACCCGTTCATGTCGGGGAGCATCACGTCGAGAACGATGAGGTCGGGTTCTTCTTCCAGCACGGCCGAGATGGTCTGCGCGCCGTTGGCCACGGCTCGCACCTGGAAACCGGCGAAGCGCAGGCTCGTGATGAGCAGGTCGCGGATGTTCGGTTCGTCGTCCACGACGAGGATGCGAGGAGCTGTCATCCCCTCATTATCGTGACTGCGCCCAGCAATGTGCTGGATATGGAACGGAAAGCCGTCCGCTGCTATGGCTCACGCGGCCGCGACGTCGATCCCGTCGGCATCCAGGATCGTGTAGGCGTAGCCCTGTTCCGCGAGGAAGCGCTGACGGTTCTGCGCGAAATCCTGGTCCACGGTGTCACGGGCGATGAGCGTGTAGAAGCTCGCGGTGTGGGTGGACTGCTTGGGTCGGAGCAGGCGGCCGAGACGCTGCGCCTCCTCCTGACGCGACCCGAACGAGCCCGAGACCTGAATGGCGACGGATGCCTCGGGCAGGTCGACGGAGAAGTTCGCGACCTTCGACACGATGAGCAGCGAGATGTCGCCGACGCGGAAGGCCTGGAACAGTTCTTCGCGCTCGGCGACCGGGGTCGCGCCCGTGATCTTCGGGGCGTTCAGCGCCTCGGACAGCTCGTCGATCTGGTCGAGGTACTGACCGATCACGAGGATGCGCTCGTCCGGGTGGCGGTCGACGAGGCGTCGGACGACGTCGATCTTGGCGGGGGCCGTCGCGGCGAGCCGGTAGCGGTCTTCGTCGGCGGCCGCGGCGTACTCGAGTCGCTCGCCGGCGGGAAGGTCGATGCGCACCTCGTAACAGGCGGCGGGCGAGATGAAGCCCTGCGCCTCGATCTCCTTCCACGGGGCGTCGAAGCGCTTGGGGCCGATGAGGCTGAACACGTCGCCCTCGCGACCGTCTTCGCGCACGAGGGTCGCGGTGAGTCCGAGCCGTCGACGTGCCTGCAGATCGGCCGTCAGCTTGAAGACGGGAGCGGGGAGGAGGTGGACCTCGTCGTAGAGCACCAGACCCCAGTCGAGCGCATCGAGGAGCGCGAGGTGGGCGTACTGACCTTTCCGCTTCGCGGTGAGGATCTGATAGGTCGCGATCGTGACCGGCTTGATCTCCTTGACCTGGCCGGAGTACTCGCCGATCTCGTCGGGGGTCAGGCTCGTCCGGCGCAACAGCTCATCGCGCCACTGGCGGGCGCTGACGGTGTTGGTCACCAGGATCAGCGTGGTCGTGCGGGTGTCGGCCATCGCGCCGGCGCCCACGAGGGTCTTGCCCGCGCCGCACGGCAGGACCACCACGCCGGAGCCGCCCTCGGAGAAGGAGTCGACCGCTTGGCGCTGGTATGGCCGCAGGCTCCACCCGTCTTCGGCGAGGTCGATGGGATGCGGGGTGCCGGGGGTGTATCCGGCGAGGTCTTCGGCGGGCCAGCCGATCTTCAGCAGTTCCTGCTTGATGTGCCCGCGCGCCCACGCGTCGATGAGGTACGTGTCGGGCGAGGGGTGCCCGATCAAGAGCGGGGAGATGCGCTTGTTGCGTGAGACCTCGCCGAGCACGGCGGGGTCGGTGGAGCGCAGGACGAGCTCGTTGTCGCCGTTGCGCTCGATGACCAGTCGTCCGTACCGGTTCACCGTCTCGCGGATATCGGTGCTGACCGAGGCCGGCACCGGGAAGCGCGACCAGCGGTCGAGCGTCTCGAGCATGGCGTCGGCGTCGTGGCCGGCCGCGCGGGCGTTCCACAGGCCCAGGCGCGTGATGCGGTAGGTGTGGATGTGCTCGGGAGCACGCTCGAGCTCGGCGAACACCGCCAGCTCGTGCCGCGCCGTCTCCGCGTCGGGGTGTGCGACCTCGAGGAGCACGGTGCGGTCGCTCTGCACGATGAGGGGGCCGTCAGACATAGCGTTCGAGTCTACCGGGGTCGGAGCGGTCGGGCTCGCGCGCGTCACTCGACGGGCGCGACCCCGTCGATGTGCGACAGCGGAAGCGTGCGTTCGACGTCGGCACCGCGATCGCGGCCGCGCAGGCGTCCCCCGCCGAGACCCGTCGCCTCGAGTCGGAAGACGCGCGTCGACCCGTCCGGGAGGCGAACGGTCACGTCGATGACGGCGCGGGCACGCACAGCCTGGTCGAGCTCGCGTTCGAGCCACGCGGCATCCGAGTCCTCCCCACCGGCGCGCATCCGGGCAACAAGCGGACCATAGGTGTCGAGGGGGTCGGTCGGCACCGCGTCGGCCGCCAGCCGCGCGCGCTCGAGCGTGCGCGGAGCCCCGTCGTCGCCGATCGCGACGGCCGGGTAGTGCGAATCGGTCAGCGCCCAGAACACCACGTCGGCGGCGACGTGCGAGACGAGCACGTCGTCGTCGCGCGTGAGCGCGATCGACCGCAGGGACTGGTCGACCTCCATCGCCTGCAGGAGGGTCGGATCGGTCGTCGTGACGCGGGTCAGGCGCGAGGCCGGATCGCTCGCGACCCGGACGCGCCCGTGCTGCGCGGAGGTGCGCTCGATGACATAGGCCAGGGGTTGGGGGAGTCCGGTGAGCGAGAGCTCGGACAGGAACTCCCGCAGCGACTCGGCGGTCTCTCCGCCGGTGATGGCGGCGCCGATCGTGGCGGCGCTGAACCGGTAGCTCGACGCCTGCGCGCGGGATTCGCGCGTCGCCATGCTGCGCAGCCGCACATCGAGGTGCGGGGCCAGAGGACCCGGGGCGATCGCCGTCAGGTCGTTCTGCAGATACACGCGGTCGACCTCGGGGGGAAGCAGGTCGCGCAGTGCCGAGAGATCGACCTCGTCTCCGCCCGCGAGCCCGGCGGCCCAGGGGGGCACGCCCCCGTCGCCGTCGATCAGCCCCCACGAACGGAACCGCTCGCGCCACCGCGCCGCGCGCTCGTGACCCGCGGGATCGAGGGGCAGCGCGTCGTCCCACCCGGTGCTCGGGATCCACCCGCCCGCCGCGGTGCGGTAGGCCCGTGGGAGCACATCGCGCAGGGCCCGCGCGGTGGCCGCCCAGCGCTCGAGCGTCGGTTGTCGCAGCCAGGCGCGGCCCGCCGCGGTGACCAGCCAGGCGCGTCCGGTACTGCCGAGAAGACCCACGGATGCCGCGATCCCCACGAGGAGGTCGGCCTCCTCGGGCGTCGAGACGGCGCCCGCATCGACGAGGCGGCGGCGTTCGGTCGCCCCGAGCGAGCCGGAACCGATGCGACCGAGCGGGACCTCCAGGGTCAGCAGGAGAACGTCGGCCAGGGCGGCGGCGTTGGTGAACGCGGCCTCCGCGGCGGTGTCGGAAGCGACCGCGCGGTCGGGGCGCGGGGGCGCGGCATCCGGAAGCCCGTCGGGGAGCGTCTCGCCCACCGCGGCGGCCACCGCCGAGTAGGGGATGCCGTCGTCGCGGACGAGGGCCCGGGCCACGAGCGCGGTGCGCTCCTCGCCCACGATGGCGACCCCGCCCCCGCACGCGCGTACCAGTGCCGCGGCCTCGGGGCGCGTGAGCGGGACGAGCGCCCGTGCGACCGACGCGGGATCGAGCAGGGCGTCGGCGGCGTCGAAGGTGTCGCGCCAGGTCGCGGAGGGGGAGACGTCGCGCTCCAGGAACAGGCGCGCCAGGTCGTCGTCGGCTCGCGCGCTCAACGAGACCGCCAGTGCGCGTTGGTCGGAGGTCTCGGGCACGGTCAGCGTTCCTTGTTCGCCCGTGCCCTTCGCACGAAGCTCATGATGAGAACCGCCACCAGGCACGCGAAGGCCACCGGGGGTGCGATGTAGAGGAGGACGCCGACGGTCGGCCAGACGCCGGTGCTCATGTCGGCCTTGGCGGTGGACGCGATGATGATCGCGAAGAAGCAGACGACCGACAGGACGAGCAGCCCGAGCGACATGAACGCCAGGATGCGGTCGACACGGCGAATCGGGACGTCGCCGTCGGGGGTGCGTGTGCTCATCGCCTGTCAGCCTACTGCCTGGCATGCGTGGCGTAGGCTGAAGGGCCGGGATCCGTTCGGTTCCCGCGTTCCACCGCGCGTTCGCGCACGTCTACCAGCGAGGTGTCCATGCCCACCGGCAAGGTCAGGTTCTACGACGAAGAGAAGGGCTTCGGCTTCATCGCCACCGATGACGGCCAGGACGTGTTCCTGCACGCCACCGCCCTGCCCGCCGGAACCCCCGCGCCCAAGGCCGGCACGCGGCTGGAGTTCGGTGTCGCCGACGGCAAGCGCGGTCTGCAGGCACTGTCGGTCCGTGTCCTCGAGGCGCCCGTGAGCATGGCGAAGCGTTCGCGCAAGCCCGCCGACGACATGGCGATCATCGTCGAAGACCTCGTCAAGCTGCTCGACGGCATCGGCGGCGACCTGCGTCGCGGCCGTTACCCGAGCGGCGCGCACGCCAGCAAGATCGCCGCGGTACTGCGCAAGGTCGCCGATGACTTCGAAGCCTGAGCAGCCGGTCGACGATCGGCTGCTCGACGCCCACGATCTGGCGCTGCGTGCGCTCCACGAGATCACTCCGGCGGACACGGTGGGCCCGCCCGCCGACTACCTGCTCGAGGACGACGGGGTCGTATCGCTCCGATTCCACACGCGCCTGCTCGGCTACCCCGGGTGGTACTGGACGGTGAGCGTGGCCGTGGTCGACGAGGCGGACCCGACGGTCCTCGAGGCCGAGCTCATGCCCGGTGACGGTGCGCTGCTCGCGCCGGAGTGGGTGCCCTGGGCGACGCGTCTGGCCGACTACCAGGCGGCGCAGGCGGCGGCCGCCGAGAGCGACGAGTCCGGTGACGACGAGGACGACGACCTCGACGACGACCTCGACGACGACGATCTCGACGACGCCGACATCGACGATGACGATGACGATGACGAAGACGAGGACGACGACGACGACACGGAGGAGGAGCCCAAGGCGCGGTTCCACGCCGGCGACCTCGACGGCGTCGACATCGACGAGCTCGACGAGTCCGAGGGCGTGGATGACGCCGACGCGGATGCGGATGACGGCGAGTCCGAGGACGAGCGCGAGCGCAGCTACTGACGCTTTCACGACGAAGGCCGTCCCGCGTGCTGCGGGACGGCCTTCGTCGTGGGATCAGGCGCCGGGCAGCTGCTCGATCGTGTAGTCGATCGCGCCGATGAGGCGGCGCACATCGTCGGGTTCGATGGAGACGAAAGTCGCGATGCGCAGCTGGTTGCGGCCGAGCTTGCGATAGGGCTCCGTGTCGACGATGCCGTTCGCACGCAGGCTCTTGGCGATCGCCGCGGCGTCGATGCTGTCGTCGAAGTCGACCGTGACCACCACGGGCGAGCGGTCGGCCGGGTCGCTGACGAAGGGGGTCGCGACGGTGCTCGCCTCGGCCCAGTCGTAGAGCGCGGACGACGACTCGGCCGTCCGTGCGCCCGCCCAGGCGAGTCCGCCGTTACCGAGGATCCACTCCAGCTGGTCATCGAGCAGCAGCAGCGTCGCGAGGGCCGGCGTGTTCAGTGTCTGCTGCAGCCGCGAGTTGTCGAGGGCGTTCTTCAGGCTCAGGAACTCCGGGATGTAGCGGTCGGATGCCGCGATGCGCTCGATGCGCTCGATCGCGGCGGGCGACACCGCGGCGTACCAGAGACCGCCGTCGGAGCCGAGGTTCTTCTGCGGCGCGAAGTAGTAGACGTCGGCCTGGGTCACGTCGAAGTCGATGCCGCCCGCGGCGCTCGTGGCGTCGATGACGGTCAGCGCGCCGGCGTCGCCGTGCACGCGCTGGACGGGAGCGGCCACGCCGGTGGACGTCTCGTTGTGCGGCCAGGCGTAGACGTCGACGCCCTCGACGGCCTCGGCGACCGTGCGCGTGCCCGGGTCGACCTTGCGCACGTCGGGCGCCTGCAGCCAGGGAGCGGCTGCGGCCGTGGCGAACTTGCCGCCGAACTCGCCGAAGACGAGGTTCTGGCTGCGGGCCTCGATGAGGCCGAAGGCGGCGGCATCCCAGAACGCCGTCGACCCCCCGTTTCCGAGGATGATCTCGTAGCCCTCGGGGAGGCGGAACAGCTCGGCGAGCCGCTCCCGCGTGCTCGCGACGAGGTTCTTCACGGGGGCTTGGCGGTGCGAGGTGCCCAGGATGCTCGCCCCACGGGTGACGAGAGACTCGAGCTGCGCCCCCCGCACCTTCGAGGGGCCGCATCCGAAGCGGCCGTCGGCGGGCAGGAGGTCGTTGGGGAGTTCCACGTGCGGCATGGGCTCGATTCTAGAGCGCGGGGGAGCGGCATCCGGAGATCGTGTCGGACGGGGTCGGTAGGCTGTCCTTACCAGCCGCGCGACGCCGAGGGATACCCCTGAATGACCGACCTGATCGACACCACCGAGATGTACCTGCGCACGATCCTCGAGCTCGAAGAGGAGAACATCGTGCCGCTGCGCGCGCGGATCTCCGAGCGCCTCGGACACTCCGGTCCGACCGTGTCGCAGACGGTGGGGCGCATGGAGCGCGACGGTCTCGTCGTCGTGTCGGAAGACCGTCGGCTCGAGCTCACCGGCGACGGGCGTCAGAAGGCCGTCGACGTCATGCGCAAGCATCGGCTGGCTGAGCGGCTGCTCAGCGACGTGATCGGTCTCGACTGGGCGTACGTTCACGACGAGGCCTGCCGCTGGGAGCACGTCATGAGCGAGCAGGTCGAGCGACGCCTCGTCGAGCTGCTCGGGCACCCCACCGAATCCCCGTACGGAAACCCCATCCCCGGCCTCGACCAGCTCGGCGATGTGCCCAGCTCCACCTTCGAGGAGGGGGTGGTCGGTCTCGTCCGCAAGCTGAACGACGCCGGTCAGCCCATCACCGGCACCGTGCGTCGCCTCGCCGAACCGGCACAGGTCGACCCCGAACTGCTGCAGCAGCTCAAGGCGGCCGGGGTCCTCCCCGGAGCGCGCGGCGACTACCGGTTCAACGAGGGCTACGTCCTGGTCAACATGGAGGGCAGCGACGAGGGCCTCGAGCTGCCCGTCGAAGTGGCGTCGCACATCTTCCTCGTGGACGAGGGCTGAGCGGCCGTCCTCTCGGGGTGGGATCGTCGTGTTCCGGCCTCTCGTTTCGCCTCGTGGCGTCTCTCTGGACCGGCGGCCGTGCATCTGCTGAACGCGGTGACCGAGGCGTGACATGTTCGTTATCTTCGGGTAGCCTCTGAGGGTCCACAGGCGAGAAGCCCGCCGTCGGACCCCTCGCGGTTTGCCTCACCGGCTCGTCGTCTGCAGAGGGTGAAGCCCGCACATCGTGCCCCCAATCGAGTGCCGACGAGCCAGCGTCCGTGTGGTCGCAGAGGCGCCGGAGGAAATTTGGCTGAACACACCGATCCCGTCGGCGACCGACCCGAGGTCGCGGCGACGGGTCAGACCCGCAAGAGCGCGCGCGCAGAGGTCTCCCGACCCTCGCGCCGACCCCTTCGCTCCACCGCTCCCGCGGCGTCCCCGGTCCCCCGGACCACGCCCCCGGCGCGCTCGCTGCCCGCACCGCGCCGAGGCGCGAAGCCGCTGCGCAGCGCCGTGATCCTGTCGATGGTGGCGGGGCTCGTCGCCACCGTGGCCATCCCCGCCTACGCCGCGACCGTCCCCACCGCGAACACCGTCACGCTCGGCGAGATGTCGGCTCCCGACAACCAGTCGCTGGTCGTCGCCTCGGACGCCGCGAACGAGACGCTCGATCGCAGCAGCTACTCGGCCACCACCGCCGAAGAGATCCAGAAGAAGAAGGATCAGGAGGCCGCTGCCGCCGCCGCGGCGGAGCGTGCGCGACAGCTGGCCGCCAGCGCCGGCGCGTCGGTGTCGAACATCGACCTGAACATGACCGCTCCCGGCTCGGGAGAGGTGCGCTGGCCGTTGACCAGCTACATCCTCGGACGCGGTCTCTGGGACTCCGGCTACCACCAGGGTGTCGACCTGCTCGCCCCCGGCGGACAGCCGATCTTCGCCGCCGCCGCGGGTGTGGTCAGCACGTCGTCGGAGAGCTACGGCGGCTATGGCGTGGGAATCGAGATCGAGCACGTCATCAACGGTCAGCGAGTCAGGACCACGTACGGTCACATGACCTACGGCAGCCGTCAGGTGCAGGCCGGCGACTCGGTCGCCGCGGGCCAGCTCATCGGTCTCGTGGGATCGACGGGAAGCTCGACCGCCAACCACCTCCACTTCGAGGTGCACATCAACGGCTCGGTCGTCGACCCCTACGCCTGGCTGCAGCAGAACGCCGGCTGACCTCAGCTCACGAACGGCGTGTCGGAGACTTCCGTTCTCCGACACGCCGTTTCTTGTTTCCCGAATTCGAAGAGCCGGGCGCGTCGGGGGTGGGTTAGCCTGTCAGCGACGTCGGATCAACCGGAGGGAATCGCCGATGGACGCCAGGCCACCACGCATCCGCACCATGGATGCGCTCGGGCTGCTCGTTCTTCGGCATCGTGAGTTCGGATGCCGCGGTCTCACCGCGACCTCTGAGGCGCTGTCTGTCTAGACAGCGCCTTTTTTCATACCCCTGCGCCCCGTCCGTCGTCGCGAGTCGAACATCCGAGAAGCCGTCTCGGCCATTCGAGAGGAAAACTCATGCGCACTCTGGTGCTGAACGCGGGCTACGAACCGCTCGCCGTCGTGTCGTTCAAGCGAGCTCTCGTGCTCGTGATGAACGAGAAGGCCACCGTCGTCGAATGCGTCGACGAAGATCCGGTCTGGGCCGCGGGCGGAACCTACGATCGGCCGGCGGTGATCATCCTCACCCGCTACATCCGCGTGCCGGGGGCTCGCCGCGTGCCGGTCACCCGACGGGGAGTGCTCCGCCGGGACGCGCACCGGTGCGGGTACTGCGGGAAGGCGGCGACCACCATCGACCACGTGCTGCCGCGCTCGCGCGGGGGCAAGGACACGTGGGAGAACCTCGTGGCCTGCTGCCTGCGCTGCAACAACGTCAAGGGCGACCGCACCCCGCAGGAGATGTCGTGGGAGCTGAGGGTGATCCCGGCTCCGCCGCGGGGGTCGTCGTGGACGGTGCGCGGGGTCGACAAGAGCGACCCGCGGTGGGAGCCGTACCTCGGTCTCGCCGCCTGATGGCGTTCTCGCGTCGGTGATCGTCCGTTTCGGACGGTCGCGGTGTCGGCGGTCGGTGATGGGATGGGTTCATGACACGTGCTCTCATCGTCATCGACATTCAGCGGGGTTTCGACGACCTCGCGTTCTGGGGTCCGACGACCAATCCCGACTGCGAGGCGAACGTCGCAGCGCTCCTCCGGCGGTGGACGAGCGAGGGGGAACCCGTCGTCGTCGTCCGGCACGACTCGCTGACCGCGGGATCGCCGCTGCACCCCATGGCAGCGGGGAACGCGCTCGTCGACGCGGTGGCCTCGGTCGAGCCCGACGTCCTGGTGACCAAGAACGTGAACTCGGCGTTCTACGGCGACCCCGATCTGCACGCGTGGCTGGGGGAGCGTGGCATCCGCGATCTGGTGATCTGCGGCATCCAGACCAACATGTGCGTGGAGACGACCGCGCGGATGGCCGGCAACCTCGGCTACGACGTGACCGTCGCCCTGGATGCCACGCGCACGTTCGATCTGACGGGCGACATCGCCGGAGTGGGGCCGGTGAGCCGTACCGCGGCGGAGCTCGTGGCCGACACCGCCCTGGTGCTGCAGCAGGGGGGATTCGCGCGGATCGTGCGAACGGCCGACCTGCTCTGAGGCGGGAAGATGCCCCGCGGGGCGATGTCGGAGGCAGATCGTATCTTCGAACCACAGGGATTGAGAGAGTAGAACACATGTTCTAACCTGTGGGAGTGAGGGCGATCGTGCGAGACCAGGTGCAGGCAGTGCCCGACGTCCGCGCGCTGCGCGATCGCCTCGAGCGCATGCAGGGCCGGCGCATGGATGCCCCGGTGCTGCCGACGCATCCCGCGTTCACCTCCCTCCTTCCCGGCGGGGGACTCCGGTCGGGATCGGCCTATGCGATCGCCCGGTCGGCCTCGTTGCTGCTCGCCCTCATGGCCCGTCCCTCGCAGGACGGCGCCTGGTGCGGGGTGATCGGCATGCCCGAGCTGGGGGCCGAGGCGGCCGAGAAGTACGGGCTCGATCTCGACCGTCTCGTCTTCATCCCGGATCCCGGGCCGCGCTGGCTCGCGGTGACCGCGACGATCGCCGAGGTGCTGCCCGTCGTGGCCGTGCGTCCCCCGGCGGGTTCGGCCGCCGCGCGCGGGGGCGCCGAAGCCACGCGTCTGGCGGCGCGCCTGCGCGATCGGGGGACCGTGCTGCTGGTCCAGGGGTCGTGGCCGCAGGCGGAGGCCGTGATCGACGTGGCCGACCCGCGGTGGACCGGGCTGGAACAGGGGAGCGGATACCTGGCCGGGCGTGAGCTGACGGTGTCGGTGAGCAGCCGTCGTTCTCCGAACGCACGCCGGGCCCGCATGCTGTTGCCCGCCGCAGACGGCACGATCGAGCTGCTGGGTGCCCCCGCCGAACGCCTGGTCCCGCGGACGCACGAGGCGTATCGCACCCGGGCGGTGGGGTGATGCAGGCACCCACGCGCAGCCTCGTGCTGTGGTTCCCCGACTGGCCGATCACGGCGTTCGTCCGCGAGGCCGCCTCGCCACCGCGGGAGGGCTCCGCCGTCGCGGTGTTCGCGAACAACGTCGTCGTCGCCTGCTCGGCCGCCGCCCGCACCCAGGGGGTGCGCCGGGGGCAACGGCGACGCGATGCGCAGGCGCTCTGTCCCGCCCTCGTGGTGATCCCGGCCGACCCTGTTCGCGATGCGCGCGTGTTCGCCCCCCTCGCCCGGCGCATCGAAGACCTCGCTCCCGGCGTGCAGATCGTGCGCCCGGGGCTGTGCGCGCTCCGGGCACGCGGACCCGCGCGGTATTACGGCGGTGAGATCGAGGCGGCGCGCACCCTCGTCGACCTCCTGGCCGCCGAGGGTCTCATCGGCGTGCGGGCGAGTGTGGCCGACGGGGTCTTCACCGCCGCTCACGCCGCCCGAGCCGCCTCCGCCGACGAGCCCGTCCGGGTGGTGGCTCCCGGGGATGCCGCCTCCTTCCTCGCGCCGCTGTCGGTCGCGGCCCTCGACGACGACGAGCTGGCGAGCCTCCTCGCCCGCCTCGGCGTCCATACGCTCGGGGCCTTCGCCGCGATGCCGGTGGAGCGGGTGATCGAGCGGTTCGGGCCCCGCGGGGTACGACTGCACGCCCTGGCCGGAGGGCGCGATTCCCGACCCGTCGAGCCGCGCACCCCTCCTCCCGAGCTGTACCGCGACGTCGCCTTCGAGCCCCCGCTCGACCTCGCCGACCAGGTCGCCTTCGGCATGCGCGTGGCGGCCGAGGAGTTCATCGCCCACCTCGGGGCTCAGAACCTCGTCTGCACCGAGCTGCGCGTCGTGCTCTCGGGGGAACGCGGTGAACGCAGTGAGCGCGTGTGGCTGCACCCCGGTTCCTTCGACGCGGCCGCGGTCGTCGACCGCGTGCGCTGGCAGCTCGCGGAAGACGGGCAGGGCATCTTCGGCAGCGGGGTGGCCGGAGTGCACATCGAACCCGAAGCCGTCGATGACGCCGCGCACCACAGCAAGGGGCTCTTCGGCGCCGGCCCCGACGAACGCGTGCACCACGCGCTCTCGCGCGTGCAGGCCATGCTCGGACACCGCGGCGTGGTCACGCCGACGATCGGCGGGGGGCGCTGGCTCGCGGAGCGCCAGGTGCTCGTGCCGTGGGGGGACCGTGCGGTGACGGCGAAGGACCGCTCTCGTCCGTGGCCCGGGAGCCTTCCCGACCCGCTGCCGGCCACCGTCTACCCCGAACCGCGGCTCGTGGAGGTCACCGACATCGCGGGCGCACCCGTCACGGTGGGGGAACGCGACGTGCTGAGTGCCCCACCCGCGGTGCTCGTCACGGGCGAGCGGCGCAGCCGGATCCGCGAGTGGGCCGGTCCCTGGCCGATCAGCGAGCGGGGGTGGGACCCCCTGCGGCGTCGCCGCGCCCACCGCTTCCAGGTCGTCGACGCCGACGGGGGCGCGTGGCTCCTGGTGGTCGAAGACGGCGAATGGCGGGCGGAGGGGCGCTATGACTGAACGGGTACCGGATGCCGCCGGCTCGCGCGCCGCCACACCTCCCCGCCCCACCGCTCCCGCCGCCTCTCCCGTCGAGTGTCCACGACACGCCGCGATGGGGCCCGGCGATACGGCGTTTCCCGGACGCTCGACCGCGACGCCGCGCGCGGGCGGACGGCGCGTCGGGGCGGGGGTGCGCTGATGGGCTGGACCAATCCGCCGGTGAAGTGGTCGGAGCTCGAGCGGCTGCTCAGCGACGCCCGACGGCCGACCGGCGCTCCGCCGAATGGCGACGGCGGGGACAGCCCCGCGTGGTCGCACAAACGGGGTGCGTACGTGCCCCCGTCGATCGAGCGACCGGCCGACGCCGTGCCCTACGCCGAACTGCACGCGCACTCGTCGTACTCCTTCCTCGACGGGACCTCCTCCCCGGAGGAACTCGTCGAAGAGGCGGAACGCCTGGGACTGCACGCACTCGCGGTGACCGACCACGACGGGTTCTACGGGATCGTGCGCTTCGCCGAAGCGGCCGAGGCGCGGGCGGTGCGGACGGTCTTCGGGGCCGAGCTCTCGCTCGGGCTCCCGGGCCCGCAGAACGGCGAGGCGGACCCCGCCGGATCCCATCTGCTCGTCCTCGCCCGCGGGGAGGAGGGGTACCACCGTCTGGCCGCGGCGATCACGCACGCCCAGCTCACGGGGGCGGAGAAGGGGCGGCCGCTCTACGACCTCGCCGACCTGGCCGATCGTGCCGGCGGGCCGGGGGATCCGCACTGGGCGGTGCTCACCGGATGCCGGAAGGGAGCCGTCCGCCAGGCTCTGGCATCCGGGGGCCCGGCGGCGGCCGCCCGCGAACTCGATGCGCTCGTCGACCTCTTCGGCGCGGAGGCCGTGAACGTCGAGCTGATCGACCAGGGCAATCCTCTCGACTCCCGTCACAACGACGTGCTCGCGGCTCTCGCCGCGGAGCGGGGGCTGCCGATCCTCGCGACGAACAACGTGCACTACGCCGTGCCGCAGAAGGAACTGCTCGCCGCCGCCGTCGCCGCGGTCCGGGCGAATCGCGGTCTCGACGAGCTCGACGGGTGGCTCCCCGCGCACGCCGGAGCGCACCTGCGCTCGGGCGCCGAGATGGCGGCCCGCTTCGCCCGCTATCCCGGTGCGGTGGCGCGTACCGTGACGCTGGCCGACGAACTCGCCTTCCCCCTGCGGCGGGCCAAGCCCGCCCTGCCGAAGCAGACCGTTCCCGAGGGGCACACGCCCATGTCGTGGCTCCGGCACCTCGTGTGGGAGGCCGTGCCGCGCAAGTACCCGAACCTCTCCGACGACGACCGGAGTCGCATCGAACGCGAGCTGGGCGTCATCGAGATGAAGGACTTCCCCGGCTACTTCCTCATCGTCTACGGCATCGTCGCCGAGGCCCGCCGCCGCGGCATCCTGTGCCAGGGGCGCGGCTCGGCCGCCAACAGCGCGGTCTGCTACCTGCTCGACATCACCGCGGTCGACTCGATCTTCTACCGGCTGCCCTTCGAGCGGTTCCTGTCGAGCCTGCGCGACGAGGAGCCCGACATCGACGTCGACTTCGACTCCGACCGGCGCGAGGAGATCATCCAGTGGGTCTACGAGGAGTACGGGCGCGAGCGGGCGGCGCAGGTGGCGAACGTCATCCAGTACCGCCCGAAGAACGCCGTCCGCGACATGGCCCGCGCGCTGGGACACTCGCCCGGCCAGCAGGACGCGTGGTCGAAGCAGGTCGAGCGGTGGGGAGCGACGCTCGAGACGGGGGCCGACCACGACATCCCCGATCAGGTCATCGAGTTCGCGGCGGAGCTGTTGAAGGCGCCCCGGCACCTCGGCATCCACTCCGGGGGGATGGTGCTCACCGATCGTCCGGTGGGGGAGGTGGTGCCCATCGAGCACGCGCGCATGGAGAACCGCACGGTCATCCAGTGGGACAAGGACGACGCCGCGTGGATGGGGCTGGTGAAGTTCGACCTGCTGGGGCTCGGCATGCTCGCGGCGCTGCAGTACTGCTTCGACCTGATCCGGGATGCCACGGGCGAGGTGTGGGAGCTGTCGACGCTGCCGAGAGAAGAGAAGGCGGTGTACGACATGCTGTGCCGCGCCGATTCGATCGGGGTGTTCCAGGTGGAGTCTCGCGCGCAGATGGGGCTGCTGCCGCGCCTGCAGCCGCGGAGGTTCTACGACCTCGTCGTGCAGATCGCGCTGATCCGGCCCGGTCCCATCCAGGGCGGGGCGGTGCATCCGTTCGTGCGACGCAAGCTCGGGCAGGAGCCGATCACCTACGTGCACCCCAAGCTGGAGCCGGTGCTGGAGCGCACGATGGGCGTGCCGGTGTTCCAGGAGCAGCTCATGCAGATGGCGGTGGCGATCGGCAACTGCACCGCCGAAGACGCCGATCAGCTGCGCCGGGCCATGGGGTCCAAGCGCGGGCTCGAGCGGATCGACTCGCTGCGCGAGAAGCTGTACGAGGGCATGGCCGAGAACGGTCTCGTCGGCCGGGTCGCCGACGAGCTGTACGCCAAGATCCAGGCGTTCGCGAACTTCGGCTTCGCGGAGTCGCACTCGCTGTCGTTCGCGCTGCTGGTCTACGCGAGCTCGTGGATCAAACTGCACTACCCGGCAGCATTTCTCGCGGGGCTGTTGCGCGCCCAGCCGATGGGGTTCTACTCACCGGCGACCCTGACCGCCGACGCGCGACGGCACGGGGTGGCGGTACGCCGGCCCGACCTGCTGCAGTCGGGGGTCGAGGCGACGCTCGAGGCGGTCGAAGCGGGGGAGGGTGACGAACGTGCGTCGGATGCTGCGGGGGCGCCGGGCGACGCGGCGATGGATGCCGGGACGGCGGGCGCCGGGGTGGCCGGCGCCGGAGTGGCAGCGGGGGCTGCGGATGCCGGAGCGGCGGGGGGCGTCGAAGAGGGGGATGCCGTCGAAAAGGATGCGAAAGGAGCGGGAGGACGCCGGCGGAGGGGGCGGCCGACCGGACTCGACGCGTGTGCGCACCCGGAGCAGCCCCCGACGGGCGATTTCGACCCCTCCGAGCCCGATGAGATCCTGGCGCACCGCCGGGATGGCGGGTTCGCCGTGCGTCTCGGGCTCGCCGGGGTCACGGGCATCGGCACGAAGGTCGCCGAGCGCATCGTCGCCGAACGCGAGCGCGGTGGAGCTTACCGCGACCTCCGCGACCTCGTACGCCGCACCGGCCTGGTCACCGCGCAGCTCGAGGCGCTCGCCACAGCGGGGGCTTTCGAATGCCTCGGACACACGCGGCGCGAGGCGATCTGGCTGTCGGGGTCGGCGGCGATGGACCGCGCCGAGTTCCTCCCCGACTCCCTCGTCGCCGTGCAGCCGCCGTTGTTCACCGACCCGTCGAGTTACGAGATCCTCGCCTCCGACCTCTGGGCGACGGGCCTCTCGGCCGACGATCATCCCCTCACCCACTTCCGGGCAGCGCTCGATGCCCGGGGAGTGCTCACCTCGCGCGAGCTGCGCACGTTCGAGACCGATCGACGCATCGAGGTGGCCGGCCTCGTCACCCACCGCCAGCGGCCGGCGACGGCATCCGGGATTACGTTCCTCAACCTCGAGGACGAGCACGGCCTGATGAACATCATCTGCTCGGTCGGCGTGTGGAACAGGTACCGACGGGTCGCACGAGAATCACCCGCGCTCATCGTGCGCGGCATGCTCGAACGCTCCGTCGAAGGCGTGACCAACGTGGTCGCCGACGGTTTCACCGATCTGCGGGTGGGCGTCGCCCACGCGTCGCGGGACTTCCGATGACCAATCACCCCGGTCGCGAGTCGAGGCCGTACGTCTACGAGACTGACGACGGGTGTCCGGCGCCGGCATCACTAGACTCGGGCCATCTCGCCGGTTCCGCACCAGACAGGGGAACGACATGACCGACACGCCCACTCCGCCCGACGGCTGGTACCCCGACCCCGCGGGTGGTGGCGGCCTCCGCCGATGGGACGGTCAGTCGTGGACCGACGAGGTGCGCGCCGTGGATGGCAGCGCCCCGCTTGCCTCGCCCGAGAGCGAGAGCGAGCGCGAACGCGAACACAGCGACGGAGGCGACTTCGGCGGCGATCTCGATTCCGCGGCCGCTGAGACGCACCCAACGGAGCACAGCGTGACCGACGCGGAGCAGTCGGAGGACGACGCCCAGTCCCCGGCGCTCGCCGCCGTCGCGACCGCCGCCTACGCCGAGCGCGCCTCCGCAGAGTCCACGTCCGCCGACGCCGCGTCACCGGCTGCGCACGACGGCGCAGCACTGATCACTCCCTCGACGCCCGGCGCGACCTCGGCCGCTGCGCCGTACGGAGACGACGCGGGCACGGCATCCGGATCTTCCGACCTGGGCGACGAATCCACGTCCGGCTCGTCCGACACGCGGTCGAGCGCCGATTCGTCCACACCTGCCGCGTCGGCATCCGCATCGGGTTCCGCCGCCGCCGATCCCGACGCCGGTCCCGCCGCGGCTCCTGCCGCACGCCCCGCCGCGAACTCCGCCGCCGCGTCCGCCGGCGCCGCCGCTCTCCCTGCCGCCGTGGCGAGCGCACCCCCCGCATCACCGACGAATGCGCCGGTTCCGCCCGCGTACTCGACCACCCCGGCATCCGCGAGTGGTGCCACCCCGCCGGCCTACGCGAGCGCACCGGCGTACCCGGGAACGACTCCCACCGCTGGTGGCTATCCCAGCGCGCCGAGCGTCGGCTACGACACCGCGCCGCGGCGCGGCATCCCCACCAACACGGTCTGGATCTGGTTGCTGGTCGCCCTGCCGTTGGTGAGCGTCGTGAGCCTGTTCGCTTTCGACTGGGGGTCGTACATCCGCGAGTCGGTGTACGCCGAGCTGTACGCCGACCCGTTCGCGTCCCCGTCGACGGCCGGCGTCGTCCTGACCGCCGTGTCGTCGGTCCTCAGCATCGTGCTGTTGGCCGCGACCGTCCTGTTCGCGTTCCTCGACTGGCGCGCCTTGCGCGCTCGCGGCATCGAGCAGCCGTTCCATTGGGCGTGGAGCTTCTTCGTCCTGCTCATCGGCAGCGGCCTGGTCTACATCATCGGCCGCAGCGTCGTCGTGCGCCGTCACACCGGCAAGGGGCTCGCTCCGCTGTGGGCGGCGATCGCGGTCACCGTCGTGACCTGGATCATCGTCAGCATCTGGGTCGTCATGCTGCTGGCGTTGGTGTTCTCGCTCGTGCAGGAACTGCAGTACATCTACGGGTGAGTGCGGGGGCGGGCATCGCACCGTATCGCGGCGCCCGGCCGGCGCGGGGCGGTCTGCGTCGGTGCAACGTGTGACGCCCCGTGACGCCACATCTCTCCGGGGGCCGTGATCGCCCTCGATGTCGGTGGACACGCTTACGCTCCTCTGACCGGCGACAGACGCCGCTCACCCTGGGGAGACACGCATGTCCGCATCGTCCATCGCTCAGCAGATCGACGACTTCAACACGGGTTTCGAAACGCAGATCGGTCATCGCCTCGCCGGTGTGTTCGGCGGGGAGCAGGCGGATCTGCGCGGAGCCGGCGTGCCCGACTCGGCGCTCGGCGCCGGCGACGATGCTCCGGATGCCGTCGTCCTCACCGTCGAAGGCGAGCAGACGTCGTTCTCCGCGGCGCGGGGCGCGTCGGCATCCGTCGTCGTCTTCTCCCGCGGCGCCTGGTGCCCCTACTGCAACATCACCCTGCGTTCGTACCAGCAGGCGCTGGTGCCTGCGTTGCGTGAGCGCGGCGTGCGCCTGCTCGCGGTGTCGCCGCAGACCCCGGACGGCTCGGCGCAGAGCGTGACGAAGGGTTCCCTCGACTTCACCGTGTTGTCCGATCCCGGCAACGGCCTCGCCGAGCGGTTCGGAATCGTCACCGAGCCCAGCGCCGCGGCTAGAGCGGCCCACACGGAGCTCGGCTTCGACGTCGCCGACAGCAACGCCGACGACACCGCCCGCATCCCCTTCCCGTCGGTGTTCGTCATCGACGACGACGGCGTCATCCGCTTCGCCGACGTGCACGTCGACTACACCACGCGCACCGAGCCGGAGCAGATCATCGCCGCGCTGGACGAGCTCCGCCGAGCGTAGCGGCGGGGTCTCGCGACCCCCAGCGATGGCCGGCCGCGCGGGTGAGGGGGAGCTCGTCGCCGGCCCGGTGGCCGATACAGCGCCGGGCGGACGCCCGCCGCCGGGAGAAGGGCCGCGGCAGGGCGTAAAGCCAGGCGTGTGGCCGCGGCAGGGCGGAAGCCCGCCGCCGCATGTACGGCCGCCGCCGGAGGACGAACGCCGCCGAAGGACGACCGCTGCCGCGAGGACGCCCGCCGCCGCGAGGACGGCCGCTGCCGGTGAGCGGCCGCCGCCGGTGAGCGGCCGCGGTAGGGCGTACGCCCGCCCCCGGAGGACGCCCGCCGCCGGGACGACGACCGCCGCAGGGTGTGCGGCCGCCTTGAGAGGACGAGCGCTCAGCCCGCCGCTGACGTACGGACCGCCACGACCGCGTCGAGGAGCGCGTGAGCGGTGTCGTCTTTCGAGCCGGATGCCGTCGCCACGACCTCGCCGTCACGCCCGACGATCGTGAGGGCGTTGTCGGCGGTCTCGAATCCCTGCGTCCAGCCGACCGCGTTCGCCGCGAGCAGGTCGACGCCCTTGCGCGCCGCCTTCGCGCGGGCCCGCTCCCGCAGCTCGTCGTCGTCGACCACGGTCTCGGCCGCGAAGCCGACGATGGTCTGCCCGTCTCGTCGGCGGGCGACGAGACCCGCGACGATGTCGCGGTTCTCGACGAGTTCCAGCGTGAGCCCGCCGGGAGAGTCCTGCTTGCGGAGCTTGTTCTCGGCCACCGCGGCCACCGAATAGTCGGCGACCGCCGCGGCCATGACGATGACGTCGGCGTCGGGGGCCGTGGCATCCATCGCTCTTCCGAGCTCCTCGGCGGTGCCGGCGGCGATGACCTCGACCCGCGGATCGGGTCGCACGTCGGCATCGAGGTGCGCCGCGACGAGGGTGACACGGGCACCGCGGTCGGCGGCGGCGCGGGCGATGGCGACGCCTTGACGTCCGCTCGACCGGTTGCCGAGGTAGCGCACCGGGTCGATGGGCTCGCGGGTGCCGCCCGCGCTCACCACGATCGAGAGGCCGTCGAGATCGCGCGGACGTTCGACCAGGGCGAGGGCCGCGGCGACGATCTCCTCGGGCTCCGACATGCGCCCGGGGCCCGAGTCGCCGCCGGTCAGGACGCCGTCGGCCGGTCCGACGACGTGCACCCCACGGGCACGGAGCACCGCCATGTTGTGCACCGTGGCCGGATGCCGCCACATCTCGGTGTGCATCGCGGGGGCGACGACCACCGGCGCGGTCGTGGCGAGCAGGGTCGTGCCCAGCAGATCGGATGCCAAGCCCGCCGTCATCGCGGCGAGGGTGTTGGCGGTCGCGGGAGCCACGATGACGAGGTCGGCGGACTGGCCGAGCGACACGTGCCGCACCCGCGCGACGTCGTCGTGCACCGAGGTCGTGACGGGATTGCGGCTCAGCGCCTCCCACGTCGGCAGACCGACGAAGCGCAGGGCGTCGTCGGTGGGGACGACGTGCACGTCGTGTCCGGCTTTCACCAGCAGTCGCACGAGGTTGACGGTCTTGTAGGCGGCGATGCCCCCGGTCACTCCCACCACGATGAACATCACCCCAGTCTTCCAGGTGCCCGGAGCGCGGGGCGCGGTCGTGCAGGGGCTGTCGCCGCACCGTCCGGCGCCCCGAGCGACACGACGCAGCCTCGGGTCGGTGGCCGGCCGGCCACCCCGGCAGCCGGCGGCGCGGGTAGCGTGGACGGAATGTGCACGGTCGTGATCGACGTCCCGCAGGCCGCGGGTGAGCCGGTTCGCCTCCTCGCCGTCCGCGACGAGGAGCGCGACCGCCCGTGGCGCGGACTCGGGCCGTGGTGGCCGGAACGCGGCGGCATCCTGGGTGTGCGCGACGATCGCGCGGGCGGCGCGTGGCTCGCCGTCGACCCGGATGCGGGGCGCCTGGCGGTGCTGCTCAACCGCGAGGATCTCTCGGATCGCTCCGATGCCGAGGTGGTCAGTCGCGGCAGCATTCCGCTCGACGCCGTGGGAGGCGGCATCCCGGGTCGTCCACGCACGCGCGGCTTCAATCTCGTCGAGGTGGATGCCGACGGCGCGCAGCTCGTGGAGTGGGACGGTCTCACGGCCCGGCGCACGCGCATCGCCCCCGGCATCCACATGGTGGCCCACCACGCGATTGACGATCCCGCCACGCCGCGGATCGGGCGGTGGTTGGACGCCTTCCGCCGCGCGGGCGTCGCCGACGGCGCCGACTGGTGGATGCCATGGCTCGATGTCGTCGCCCGCGCGACGAGCGATCCGTCGGCGTCGGTGCTGCGGCGTGACGCGCACGACGGTCACGTGCTCGAGTCCCTGCTGGTGTGCGCGGCCACCGTCGGCGCGGACGGAATCGACGTGCGCCAGGCGACGCCTTCTGAACCCGGCCGGTGGGATGAGGGACTGATCGCGGGGCTGCGCCGTGGCCTCACCGACACCGACGTGACCCGCTCGTCAGCCGATCGGCCGATCGCGGCGCAGGAGGCTGGGCGCATCCCGCCTCTGTAGCGCAAGGGGCAGAGCGGGCTCCGCGACCCCGCGGCAGGGTTGTCCTCGTGAGGGAGAGGGCGGGTTCTCCGGGACCGACCTCGACGCTCACGCTGCCAGGCTGATCATCGCCCCCACTGAGAACGCGGCGGGGGGTGGGTCTTCTTCTGCGCACCGACTGCTCCCGCGCCGGCGTCACGCCGAGGAGCCGCGGCGGCGGCTCCTCGGCTTCGGATCAGGCTTTCTTCACGGCAGCGGCCCCGCGTGGTGTGCCGACCGGAGCCGTCATCCCTTGAGCCCCGAATGGGCGAGCCCCTCGACGAACTGTCGCTGCGCGATGAGGAAGACGACGAGCACGGGAACGACCGTCATGGTCGCCGCGGCGAGCTGTACGTTCCACATGTCGCCGCCGTACGCGTCGGTGAAGCGGGTGAGGGCCTGCGGAAGAGTGAAGAGCTCGGGCGAGGTGAGGTAGACCGTGGGTTCGAGGTACAGGTTCCACGAGCTCAGAAACGTCAGGATCGCGACGGCCGAGAGGGCGGGCCCCGCGAGCGGCAGGGCGATACGCCACCAGATCGAAGGTCGGCCCAGACCGTCGAGGCGCGCGGCCTCCTCCAACTCGGCCGGAAGGGTGAGAAAGAACTGGCGCATGATGAAGGTCGCCAGCACGCACGGACCGGCCAATGCGGTGACCAGAATGAGCGGCCAATGGGTGTTGATCATGCCCCACCCCTTGAACATCTGAAAGAGCGGCACGATGGTCACCTCGCTGGGAACGAGGAGTCCCACCAGGACGACGAGGAACAGCACATTGCTGCCGACGAAGCGGATGCGGGCGAAGGCATAACCGGCGAGGCTCGACACGACCATCGTGATGGCCGTGACCAGGATCGCGATGTACACGCTGTTGACGTACTGCCGGGCGAACGGCTGGAACGAAAACGCCTCGATGTAGGCGGCCCAGGTCGGTCGGGCAGCCAGCAGCGTGGGCGGAGTCTGGAAGATCTCGTTCAACGGCTTGAACGACGACGCGATCATCCACACCGTGGGAACGACGAACGGAACGGCCAGCACGCAGAGGGCGATGTAGAGGACGACGCGACGGACGAGGGACGCCGCGCGGCGCTGATCAGTTCTCATAGAACACCCACTTCTTGCGCAGCTGCCACTGCAGCAGGGTCAGAAGGAGGACGAAGGACAGCAGCATCAGCGCCAGCGTCGAGCCGTAGCCGATGTCGTTGAAGGCGAATGCCTGTTGGTAGACGTAGTAGACCAGAACGGTCGTGTACAGGCCCGGACCGCCCTCGGTGAGCACGGCGATCTGGGCGAAAGCCTGGAGTGCCCCGACGATCGTGATGATCGCCGTCAGCAGCAGCGTCGGCGAGATCAACGGCAGGGTGATGCGGAAGAAGATCGTGCGTGACGAAGCGGCGTCGATGCGCGCGGCCTCGTAGAGCTCGCCGGGGACTCCCTGAAGCGCGGCCAGGAACAGGATCATGTTGATGCCGACACTGCGCACCACCTGGGTGACGACGACGGCCAGCATGGCGGTCGACCCCTGTTGCAGCCAGTTCGTGCCGGGGATGCCGATGGCCTCGAGCACCCCGTTGATGCCACCGTTGTCCTGCAGCAGGAACCCCCACACGAGCGTCCACGCGACGACGGATACGACAACGGGCGAGAAGAACAGCGTCCGGAACAGGGTGACGCCGCGGAACCGGCGGTTCAGCAGCACCGCCAGCAGCAGGCCGAGTCCGATGTTGAGCACGACCACGCCACCGGAGAAGACAGCCGTGGCCGACAGCACCCCCGGGAGCTGTGGGTCGCTCAGAACCGCGGCGTAGTGCTCGCCGCCGATGAACTGCATCTTTCCGGTGAAGACGTTCCAGTCGTTCATGCTGTAAAAGACGCCGAGCCCCACGGGGACGATGACGAACACGAGCACGCCGATCACCTGAGGCAGGATGAAGAGATAACCGGTCAGGGCATCGCGGCGGGCCGCCGTCCAGAAAACGGTTGATGTGCGCGGGCCCCGCGGGGCGACGTCGACGGACGTCGCCCCGCGGGTGTCGACCAGGGTGGGTGCGGTCATTTGCTCAGCAGGGGATCGATGGAGTCGCACACCGAGGACAGTACGGCGGGGACATCGGCGTCGGGCGTCCACATGGCATCCAGAGCCGTCTTGACCTTCTGCGCGATCTCGGCGGGCCGGGTGTGGTTGGGAAGCGGCACGGCGCTCGGCAGCTGGTCGACGACGACCTGTTGCAGCTGCTGGGCGGTGAGCTTGGGGTTATTGGCGGCGAGCTTCTCGCCCGTGAGCAGCGATTGGCGCGGCGGCGGGAAGAACTGGGCGAGCTGCTCTGCGTTCTCGGGGTTGGTCAGGTACGCCAAGAAGTCCGTGGCCTCCTGCACGTGGGGGCTGGACTGCAGAACACCGACCCCGGCCTGACCGAGGACGGAGTACTCGCCGACCGGGCCCGCGGGCAGCGGGTGGACCGAGTAGGAGAACGAGCCGTCCAGGAGAGCGGCGCGAGAGACCTGTGCGATGGTGAACGCGGAGTCGCCGGCGAAGAAGTCCGCCTTGGCTCCGGGGCCTGGCATCGACGTCTTCTCGAACGCCGCGTCGTGGAGGAACGCGAAGGCGTCCGCCATCTTCTCGGAGTCGAACCCGCACTGCGTCCCCTCGGCGTTCCAGGCCTCGGCGCCCCAGCCGGTCCAGACGGTGGCGAGGACGTTCCACCCCGAGTAGTCGAAGTCTCGGATGACGAATCCCGCCTTGCCCGTGGCGGCGTGCACGGCGGAACCGATCTCCGACACCTCTTCCCAGGTGGGGTTCGTCGGCAGCGTCTGCCCGGCCTGCGCCAGCACATCCTCGTTCACGTACAGGGCGAAAGGCGAGTTCGAGAACGGGTAGGCGTACAGCTGGTCGCCGTCGCTGAACTGACCGACGACGCTCTGCAGAAGGTCGTCGTAGTCCCAGCCCTCGGTGCTCTTCAACGTCTCGGTGAGCGGGACGAGCGCCCCGGCCGTGATGAGATCGCGTGACAGGTCGCCCATCCACGCCAGATCGGGGGCGTTCCCGCCGGCGATCTGCGTCGTGAGTGTGGTGTTGTAATCGGCGAACGGAAGGCTTTCGAAGGTGATGGTGCCGATCTCGGCGTGATCCTTCTTGTATGCGTCGGCTATTCCATTGAACAAGGCCAATTGCGCCTCGTTCGATGTCCAGACCGTCATGCGCAGATCAACGCTTCCCGGAGCCGCCGTGGTTCGGACCGGGGTCGGATCCCCGGCGCTGCTGCAACCGGCGACGACGCCGAGCGTGGCGATGACGGCCACGGTGCCGAGCAGCTTCCTTGCTGTGTTCATCATTCTTCTTTCTTCAGTATCCGGAGATGTCCGGCCAGTGGATCTCCACCCCGGCGGCGATGAGTCGGCTCTGCAGCCGCTGAGTCCACTCGGGGTCGGAGACGATTTCTTGGGGGGTGACCTGGTGCTCGAGGCACAAGGCCGCGAGTTCACCGGCGGATTCGCCGATGTTCCACTCCACGGGGTGCAGGCGGTACGCCCCGTTCGTGATGTGCGTGGTGCCGATGTTCTTCGCGGCGGGCAGGAGGTTGGACATGCGCACGGGGACGAGCGCCCCGAGGGGAATCTCGAACGGCGCGCATTCCACGTCGATGTAGTTGTCGCCGCCGGTCGAGGGGTGCAGGTCGATGCGGTACATGCCCACCCCCACCGAGTCGGGGAACGTCGCGGGTGCGGCGCTCCCGCGCGCGGCGACCGAGATGTCCTGTTCGCGCACCGTACGCATCGCTGTGATACGCCGGGATTCACGAATGTACGGGGCCTGCGCGAACCCGTCAGCCGTGCCCGTGACATCACCGCGCGGTCGCAGGCCGGGCCAGCCCCGACCCCCGTCGGGGCGCGGCGCTTCGGTCTGCAGCCAATACAGGTACGAGAGAGACTGCGCCTTGGCTTCGGCGAGGTGCCGTTCGCGATCGGGCGTGTCGATGATCGAGCCGCCGAGGTAGTCGAGCTGCGGCCAGTTGGCGAGCACGATGTCGCTGTCGTAGGCGCCCTCGATGAAGTTCTCGCGTGCGATGATCCGCCGGAACTCCCACAGATCGCGATCACCGGCGTCGACGCGCGGATCCGCATCTTCTCCGCTCCGGGCCGACCGGGGCGGGTTCACGAGCAGGGTTCGCTCCTCGGGGGCGAGGGTGCGCGGATTCGGAGCGATGAACGACAACATCGGAGCGCCCCAGAACTCGGGTTCCACTGCCCGCCATCGGTCGTAGTCGACCGGGCGAGGGATGGTGTGGTCGCCCGGGACGTGATCGAACACGAAGCACCACGAGATCGCCTGCACGTTATGGGGGTCGGCGGTCTCCGGTGCGCTCGGCTCACCCGTGTCGCTTCGGGCTTCGGCGCCGACGACGTACTCCGTGCCGGTGAGGGGAAGCAGATCACCGGTCTCGGTGGCATCCAAGACCATGGACGCCTCGATGACCACCTCGTCGTCGCCGCCGACCTCGCGCACGGTCACGCTCTCGACGCGACTGCCGGTCACCACCGCGTCGGTGGGCGTATAGGGCTGCAACACGGTCAGCCGGCCCGCGGAGAGGTGCGGAGCAAGCATCGCGGTGAGCACCGCGACGGCGACGGTGGGTTCGTGGCAGAGCTTGCTGACACGACCCAGACCCGGGTTCAGCGCGGGATCGGCACGGGCGGCATGCGTGAGCGGATAATTATCGCGGTAGTACCGACGGATCGCATCGCGCAGAGCACGGTAGCTCGCGGTGATCCCGAACTGCTCGACCCAGATGTGCTCGTCAGGCGGCACCGCCTGCGAGGTGAGCTGCCCGCCGAGCCAGGGATACTCTTCGGTCAGGACGACGCTGCTGCCGCGGCGCAGGGCCGCCAGCGCGGCGGCCACACCGCCGAGGCCACCGCCGATGACCGCGATGTCGGCCTGCACAGTGCGCGCGGTCATCGCTCGGACGCCGGGGACGCGAGGGTGTCGCCAGGCTCGACGGTGCCGGAAAGCAACTGCTGGACCTCGATCGCGGACCATTCATCGGCGGGAAGATGGATGAGCGATTGCACCAGATCGAGGGCGGCGGCGGCGACGCGCGTGCGGGGGATGTGGAAGCCACTGAGCGTGTGACCGGCGACCACGTGCCCGCGCACTTCGCCGAGCGCGGCGAGTGAGATGTCATCGGGGACGGAGAGTCCGCTGCGGTGCAGTGCGTGCGCCAGGTCCTCAGCGAGGAAGGTGTCTTCGGCGAAGAACACCGTCGCGTCGCCGGCCTGCGCGCGTGCGACCAGCGGGGCGAGGTCATCGCGGGCGACCGCCTCCGGGATCTGGATGCCGAGCGTGGCCGCAGAGGAAGCGATCTGGGCGCGGCGGTCGCGAGCGGCGGGCGAGTCGGTATCGCGGTGGACATAGAGTCCGCGTCGGTGGCCCCGGGCGTAGGCCTGGTCCACCAGCCCGCCCGTCATGCTCGCGTAGTCGATACCGACGTACGGCACACGCGATGCCGTCTCGTCACGGCGTCCGACCGCGACGAACGGGAACCCTTCATCGACGAGCCGCTCCAGATCGCCGCCGTCCATGCTCTGGCCGAGCAGGACGCATCCGTCGGCCAGACGGAGGCGCGTCTGCCGGTGGAACAACCGCCGGCGCCCCTCTTCGACGGGTGAGCTCGTGAAGAACAGCAGGTCGCACTGAGCTTCCTCGGCGGCTCGCTCGAGTCCGGTCAAGAGCGGGCCGTAGAAATCCATGCTTTCGGGGGACAGGGCCGGTTCATAGGTGAAGATCCCGATGATCTTGTTGTCGAGCCCGGCGAGGCGTCGTGCCGCGGGATCGGCGACATAGGTCGATTGCTCGATGGCCCGTTTCACACGCTCCCGTGTGGCGTCGGGGATACGGACGTTCGTTCCGTCGCGGTCGTTCAGGACCATCGACACGGTCGTCTGGCTCACCCCGGCGAGTTGGGCGATCTCCTTCTGCGTGACCTTGCGCGTCTTCGGTGACATGCGATGCCTATCTGCTCTGATAATGCCTATTAGCACTGGGTGCCGCCACGCTAATACGTATCCGCAACCGGCGCAAGTCGACCTTGACGCCGCGCCTGGGCCGCGGGAGACTCTCTGTCCAACGGCTGCTAATGCGTATTAGCGGGCCGCCCGCATTCAACGGTGAAGGAGCCGCGATGACGCCCGCACGCACACCCCACATCTCGCGACGAGGATTTCTCGGTGCGACCGTCGCAGCGGGAGTTCTTCTCGTAGCCGACCCCACGCCCATTCGCGCGCATGCGGCGGCGGGAGACGTCACTCTGGCGGCGGGCGGCATCAGCGTCGTGGCGAGCGTCGGCGGCCGCATCGCCATCCGCAATGCAGGCGGCGTCGTTCGCTCTCAGGGCTCGAGATTCCAGATCAAGGACTCCGAGGCCGGAGCCGTGATCTCCACCGGCGGCAGTCCGTCCCTGGTCACACTGACCGACGGGACACCGGCGATTCGCATGGACTACTCCTTCCCCGCGACGGCCGGGGCGGTGAGCGTATATGCCCTCATGACGGTGACCACGCAGCGGGCGCACCTCGAGTGGCACGTGAGCGGCCCGTCGACTCTCCGACCTGAGGGGTTCTCGTTCAGCCGAGCGATCCAGTCCGCCACCGAGCCCGAACGCTTCGTGCCGGTGAGCTCCTGGGTGCGCGACACGGGGGGCGGTATCCCGTACGAGGCGCCCGTCGGTGTCGCGTACGCCTCGTCGTGGGGCAATGAGCACGGCATGTTCCTGCTCGAGCGCTCGCGGCAGTCCTGGACGAACACGAGCTGGATACACGCGCCGGCGCAGCCCCAGCCCGACGGAATGTATCTGACCGCCGCCGACTTCTTCTTTGGCAGTGCGCGCCCTTCGGCGACCGCCGTGATCGGAACCGGCGAGAAACTCGGCGTGGAAATCTGGACGGACCGCGACTTCAACCTCTGTGATACCGGAGGGCAGCAGATCACTGTCACGGCACTCGTGGCCAACGGCGACACAGCCCCCCAGACGGTGTCGCTGCGCTGCTGGGTTCGTGATTTCGACGGGGTCGTCCTTTTCGACGAGACGGTTCCGATCGCGGTCGGTGCCCGAACGGCCGTCCAGCACTCGTTCACGCTGCAATCGCCGGACCAGGGCATCGTGACCACGGAGGTGTCGGCGACGGTGGGGCCGGATGAGGCCTTCGCGCGCACGACGATCGCGACGCTCCCGGCTTTCGCCTACACGGCGGGGCAGGACAGCATGTTCGGCATCGCGAACTACCCGTGGCTGCAAGTGCCCTCGGCGACGGCTCTGCTGGACCTCTGGCAGCGTGTGGGGATCTCGTGGGTTCGCATCGCGTACGACGGCGGGCAGGGGCTGCCCCCCCGCCGCGTACGACGCCCGGGGGATGTTCCACAACATCGAGCTGCAGCCGTCCCTGACCGTCAGCGACGCGGATGCCGAGGCGTGGGCCGAGGCCAACCTCGCTGTCGCCGTGAACGCCGGAGCGCGCTACTTCGAGGTCGGCAACGAGCTGAACCGTCCGTTCAACACCGGTCAGGCCGCACAGGCGTACATCGACAAGGCTCTCCGGCCCGTCGTCGATCGGGCTCGTCAGTTGACGAACCCGCCGAAGATCCTCAACAACGGCCTCGCGGGCATGGACAAGCCGTGGGTGGAGAACTTTCACGCTGCGGGCGGCTGGGAGCTCATCGATGGGTTCGCGTACCACCCGGGACGTGGAAACTTCACCCCTGACTACATCCCTGGTGGGCAATCCTGGGAGGCGGGTGCGAACGGGAAGTACTGGAACTTCGGGGGCGGTCTCCGCGACATCCTCGCGCTCATGGAGCAGTACGGTCCCAAGGAGATCTGGCTGACCGAGGCGTATGCGTGCACGCGTCCGAACGCGTGGTGGAACGACACGTATCGTCACGCAGCGGAGAACGTCCTGCTCACTCTGGTTTTGGCCAAGGCGGCGGGGGTTCGCGCGGTGTGCTGGTATCAGTTCCACGACAGCGTGCGGGGGATGCCGCAGGTGGCGAACGCCGAGAACGTGGAGTATCACTTCGGACTGATGAACCGGGACATCAGCGCCAAGCCCTCACTGCTGGCGTACGCGACAGCCGCGCGTGTCCTCGATGAGGCGGTCTTCCTGCGTCACCTGAGCTTCCCCGACGAGCAGATCAAGGGCGAATTGTTCGCCACTCCCGCCGGGCAGACCGCGGTCATCTGGGCGCGCCACGACGGCTACATCCTCAACGCCGACCACGACCCCGCCACAGATTACTTCCCCGCGCCCGAGGTCTGGGTGGACCCCTGGCCGACCAAAACCACCCTCTCCCTTCCGGCTGCGGGGGCGAGCGTGGAGGAGATCGATGTGATCGGTCGCGGGCGAGTGCTCTCGGCATCCGGTGGGGAGGTGGCCGTGGTCGTGGACGGGGCGCCCCGCATCTTCCGAGGTGTCAGCTTCCCCGCCGCGACCTGATCGGCCCGTCGATCCGCTTCTCTCAGCGCGGTCGAAACGGTGTAGCCGCCGTGATCGTGGTGGCAAGCGCCGAGGCGGTCGTGCGGAAGGTCGGCGGGCGCGCGTGGGGGTCGACGCGCGAAGCCGTCGGACCCAACCGGGGCGGGCGGTGCCGAGCTGCGCCGCGGCCTCCTCGATTCGGGTGCCGACGTCGCGGGCCCGCCAACCGATCGGCCGATCGCGGCGCAGTAGGCTGGACGCACCCCGCCTCCGTAGCTCAGGGGATAGAGCGCCGCACTCCTAACGCGGGCGTCGCAGGTTCGAATCCTGTCGGGGGCACCTCATCGGCCGGAGCGGCGCGTCACAGCGTCGTCATGCCGCCGTCGACGAAGTACGTGCTGCCGGTCGCGAACGACGCCTCATCGGAGGCGAGGTACACCATCATCCCGGCGACGTCGTCGGGCGTGCCCGCGCGCCCCAGGGGCACGCGCGAGACGATGTCGGCGCGCGAGGCCGCGTCGTCGGCCAGCGCGGCGACCAGGGGAGTGGCGGTGAAGCCGGGGACGACGCTGTTGACGCGGATGCCGGCCGAGGCGTAGGCCGCGGCCACCGTGCGCACCAGTCCCATCCCGCCGGCCTTGGTCGTCGAGTAGGCGGTGTACGGGGCTCCCTCCCCGGTCAGCGCGGTCGGGCTGCCCGTGACGAGGATGGCCCCACCGTCGGAGAGCAGCGCCCGCACCGCGTGCTTGACGGTGAGGAACGTGCCGGTGAGGTTGATGTCGACCGTGCGCTGCCAGACGGCGAGGTCGAGATCGGCGATCGGCGCATCCTGACCGAACAGCTGGACGCCCGCGTTGGCGACGACGACATCGAGCCGACCGGCCGCGGAGAGCACGGTGGCGTAGGCCGAGGACACCGAGTCCTCGTCGGTGATGTCGGCGACGACGGGCGTCGCCGCAGATCCGAGCGCGGTCGCGAGGCGCTCGCCGTCGCGGTCGAGACCGAACACTCGTGCCCCCTCGTGAAAGAAGCGCAGGGCGGTGGCGAGGCCGATCCCCGAGGCCGCACCGGTGACGAGAGCGACCTTGCCCGCGAGCCGTCCGGTCATGACGAGGCCTCCGCACCCGCGTCGTAGAACCGCTCCGACCCGTCGAGGTGGTGGCTCATCGCGCGTCGTGCCGCCTCCGGGTCACGGGCCCGGACGGCGTCGAGGATGGCCGCGTGCTCGGCGAGAGCCACGGGCAGGCGGCCCTCGATCGAGAGGCTCGTCGAACGGATCGCCTTCATCGTGGCGTTGATCGATTCGATGAGGGTCAGCATGAGCGCGTTGTGCGTGGAGCGCGCGAGCAGCCGATGGAACTCCGCGTCGTGGGTCGCGGCGGTCTCGGGGTCGCGGGCGGCGGCCATCCGCTCGTGGGCGGCAGTGATCGCGGCGAGGTCGTCGTCGGTCGCGCGAGCGCAGGCGAGTTCGACGAGCCGGGTCTCCAGCGTCTCGCGCACTTCGGCGATGTGCTCGGGACGCAGCAGGTCTTGCGACTGCGCGCCGCGCAGGTAGACCTCGAGCGCCTCGGTCACGCGGCGCGCGGAGACGGTCGCGATCTGCGTCCCTCGGCCCTCCGAGACCTCGAGGACGCCCTTGGCGTACAGCGTCCGGATCGCTTCGCGGATCACGGTGCGTGACACACCGAACCGCTCGCTCATCTCGCGCTCGCTGGGGAGGCGCTCTCCGGCGCGGAACCGGCCCGCGGCGATCGCCTCCTGCAGTTCGTCCGACACGCGGGTCGCCAGGGAGGGCTGGCGGGTCAGGGGCCCGAAGTCGCTCATGAGTCTCGCTTTCGCTCGGGTCCATCATCGATGACGTCCCGCCCCAAAGCTAGCAGTGTTTTTGGTATACCAAAGACCGAAGGGTGAGATAAGGCCGTTCTAAGCTTGCGAAAGCTGAAAGCCATCGATACCTTGCGATAGACCACTGGCAAATCCGGTTTGCCGCATTCCGAGTCAAGGAGGCCTCGTGATCCGTTACCGCACCCTGGGAGCTGCCGCCGCAGCCCTCGCCCTGCTCACCGCACTCACCGCGTGCGGAACCACCGGCGGAACCGGGGGGAGCTCCCCAGCCGCCGACGAAGACATCAGCGTCGAGGTCGGTGCCGACCTGAGCGGCAAGCGCATCTGCTTCGGGTTCTCCGGCAGCGAGACGGAGTTCTGGGCAGCCGGCATCAAATCGATCGGCGACTCGCTCACCGCTGCCAACGCCACCGTCATCGAGCACAACTCGAACGAGGATCCCAACCGTCAGCTCGAGCAGGTGCGCGACTGCATCACCCAGGGCGTGGACGGCATCATCGTCATCCCGGAAGACGGCTCGAGCGCGAACACCATCATCAAGGAGGCGAACGACGCCGACATCCCGATCGGCATCTTCAACCGGCCCCCCGCCTCGGAGGACGGAGCCGCGATCATCTCGGTGGCCGACAACCGCGACGTCGCCGCACAGACCGTGCAGTACCTCGCCGACGAAGCGACCAAGCTCGGCCGCAAGGTGCAGCCGCTCATCATGGTCGGCAACCTCAGCGATCAGAACGCCGTCCAGCGCCGTAACGGCTTCATGGACGTCATCGAGGCCAACCCCGACCTCTTCCTCGAGCCGATCGAGGTGCAGACCAACTGGGATGCCGCCACCGGCCAGGCGAACCTGCAGGCGGCCCTGCAGGCGAACCCCGACGTCGACGTGCTGTTCACCTCGAGCGACTTCCTGTTCCCGCAGATCCAGGCGGTGCTCGAGCCGCTCGGCAAATGGAAGCCGGTGGGCCAGGAGGGACACGTCATCATGGGCGGTCTCGACGGCGACAACCGCGCGTGCGGCCTGATCGAGAGCGGCTACGTCGATGCGACCGGCGTTCAGGACCTGTTCTCGGAGGCCTCGGCTCTTCTGGACGCCCTCGGCGCGGCGATCGAGAGCGGCGAGACCGATCCCGACGACACGATCGTCGACCCCGGCTTCGCCCTGACCGCGAGCAACTTCGCCGACCGGTCGCAGGACATGTGGGGTTGCGTCATCACCCCGCCCGCCAGCTGACCCTCGCACCGACCAGGAAGGAGCGCCCGCTCGTGTCGACCACCACTCCCGTCCCGGCCGGTTCGACGACGTCGTCGTCGAACGGCTCGGCCCCGCCGCCACGGCATCGGGCGCTCCTTCGTCGGCTCCTCGCCGGTGAGGGGTTCGTCGCGATCCTCATCGTCGTCTTCGTCCTCGCGATGGCTCCGTTCGCGCGGGGGCTGCTGTCCGAACGCAACATGCTCAACGTGCTGTCGAACTTCTGGCCGCTCGCCATCATCGTCATCGGTCAGACGTTCGTCCTCGTGCTGGCCGGGATCGATCTCGCGCAGACCGCGATCATCAACCTCACCAACACCGTCGGCGCGCTCCTGGTGACCCGCGCCCTCGAACCCACCCTGTTTCAGAACTCGGCGCTGTGGAACACCGTGATCGGACCGGAGGGAGGTCCGCTCGGCGGGGGGTGGCCCGGCATCCTGCTCGCCCTCCTCGTCGTCGTGCTCATCGGCGCGCTGCTGGGCACCCTCAACGGCCTCGCCATCGCCCGGTTGAAGATGCCCCCGTTCATGGTGACCCTGGGCACGATGCTGCTGTTCAGCGCCGTCGCCGTGTGGCTCACCCGCAGCGAGAACGTCACGAACCTGCCGGACGACTACGTCGCGATCGGTCAGGCCCAGGTGTGGGGCGCACTCACTGTCCCCGCCATCATCGCCGTCCTCCTCGGCGTCGTGGCGCACTATCTGCTGGGCCGCACGCCCTTCGGCGGTTGGCTCTACGCCGCGGGCACGAACCGCGAGGCCGCGATCATCTCCGGCGTGCCCTACAAGCGTGTGGTCGTCACCGCCTACGCGCTGTCGGGGGTGTTCGCGACCGTCGGCGGGCTGCTCTATTCGGCGCGCCTCGAGGCGGGTCGTCCGACCCTCGCCGACGATCTGCTGCTGGACGTCATCGGTGCCGCCGTGATCGGCGGGGTCTCGATCTTCGGGGGGAAGGGCTCGGTCCTCGGGGCGGCTCTCGGGGCGCTCTTCTTCGTCGTCCTCTCCAACAGCCTCAACCTGCTGAACCTCCCCTTCACGGTCGTCTTCATCGTGAAAGGCCTGGTGATCGTCGCCGCCGCTCTGCTCGACGTCGCCCGGACCCGGCTGCTGGGAGGTTCGCGATGACCACTCCCCGTCTGCGCATCGACGCCGTCTCGCACGCGTTCTACGGCGTCACCGTCAACAGGGGGATCTCGCTCGAGATCGCCCCCGGCGAGGTGCTCGGTCTCGTCGGCGAGAACGGGGCCGGCAAGAGCACGCTCATGAACATCGTCGGCGGGGTCCTCCGCCCCGACGAGGGCGCGCTGTTCGTCGACGGCGCTCCGTACGAGCCCCACAGCCCGGCCGAGGCGCGTCGCTCCGGCATCGCCCACGTGCATCAGGAGCTGAACCTGTTCGCCCCGCTCAGCGTGGCCGACAACATGTTCCTCACCGACTCACCGCGGCGTTTCGGCGTCTTCACCGACCGCCGCGCGGCGCGCGCCCGGGCGGCCGAGGCCCTGGCCCTGATGGACCTCCCGTTCTCCCCGTCGACGCTCGTGGAAGACCTCAGCCCGGGCCAGCGGCAGATGCTCGAGATCGCCAAGGCCGCGGTCGGTTCGCCGGGCCTCGTCATCCTCGACGAGCCCACGACCTCACTGACCTCGCGCGAGACCGCGCGCCTGTTCGACCTCATCGGCTCGCTCACCGCGGCCGGGACCTCGATCATCTACGTCTCGCACATCCTCGAGGACATCGCCCGCCTGTCCGATCGCATCGCCATCATGCGCGACGGTGCCCTGGTGGACGTCCGCCCGCAGGCGGAGCTCCCGGTGAGCGAGGTCATCACCCTCATGGTCGGCCGCACGCTCGACGACCGATTCCCGCACCGCGCGGGGGCGGCGACGTCGACGCCCGTGCTCGAGGTGCGCGATCTTTCCACGAAGGGCGTGGTGGATGCCATCGACCTCACCGTCCACGAGGGCGAGGTCGTGGGATTGTTCGGTCTCATGGGCGCCGGGCGCACGGAGCTCGCGCGGATGATCTACGGACTGGATCCCACCGATCGCGGGTCGGTGCACGTCGACGGGGAGGACCTGACCCCCCACTCGACGCGGGGTCGCATCGCTCGCGGCCTCGCGTTCGTCACCGAGGACCGCCGCGGCGAGGGCCTGCTCATGGACTCGTCGGTGCTGACCAACGCCGCGTTGCCGTCGCTCACCCGGTGGGCCGGGGGAGCGCTCGGGCCGGTGCGTCGGCGCGCGGTCGCCCTCGACGTCGCCGAGGTGACCGAGAGCCTGCGCCTGAAGTCGTCCGACCTCGACCAGGCACCCGTGCGCTCGCTCTCGGGCGGCAACCAGCAGAAGGTCGTGATCGCGAAGTGGCTGCTGACCACTCCGCGCGTCTTCATCCTCGACGAGCCCACGCGCGGGGTCGACGTGGGAGCCCAGTATGAGGTCTACCGGACGACCCTCGAACTGGCCGACGCCGGCACGGCCGTGCTGGTCATCTCGTCCGAACTGCCCGAGCTGCTCGGCATCTGCGACCGCATCCTCGTCATGCGCATGGGGCGGCTCGTCGGTTCCTTCGCGCGTCGCGATTTCGACGCACGTCGCATCCTCGGCGCCGCCTTCGGCGAGAGCGCCGCCACCCCGACCGAGGAGGTCTCGCGATGACGCGGAGACTGCGCCAGCTCGCCCTGGCGAACGTACCGATCATCCTGCTCGTCGTGGTGTTCGTGGTGTTCTCGCTGCTGGACCCGCGCTTCTTCGACCTGCAGACGCTCGCCAACGTCGCGCGCAGCACCGCCTACATCGGGATCGTCGCGGTCGGCATGACGCTCGTGCTGATGACGGCGGGGATCGACCTGTCTGTCGGGTCGATGCTCTACCTCACGGCCGTGATCGTCGGGCAGGTCATCAACGCTGCGGCCCTGCCGGTGTTCGTGGTCCCGCTCATCGCCGTCGGCGTCGGCGTGGTGCTGGGGGCCGTCAACGGGTTCGCGATCTCGTTCCTCCGGCTCGTGCCGTTCATCGTCACCCTCGCGATGCTGACGGTGTTCCGCGGCGCGGGTCTGGGTCTGTCCCAGTCGCGCGAGGTGAACTACCCCGACGTCATCACCCAGCTCGGCTCCCAGCCGATCCTCGGCATCCCTTTGCCCGTGTGGGTCTTCGCCCTGGTCGTGCTCGTCGCCCACGTCCTGGTGACCCGGACGCCGTTCGGCCGGCAGCTCCTCGCCACGGGCGAGGACCGCGCCGCGGCCGAGCGCGCCGGCATCCCGGTCCGACGGGTGCTGTTCACCGTCTACGTCATCGCGGGGGCGCTGACGGGACTCGCGGCCTTCGTCGCGATGACCCAGCTGCGCACGGCCGCGCCCGGCTTCGGCTCGGGAGACGAGTTCGACGCGATCGCGGCGGCGGTGCTGGGCGGGACGAGCCTGTTCGGCGGTCGCGGCTCGGTGTTCCCGGGGACGGTCGTCGGCGCGCTGCTCATCCAGCTCATCCAGACGGGTCTGCAGTTCCTCCAGGTCGACCTCTACGTGACGCCGATGATCCAGGCGTGCATCATCCTGCTCGCCGTCTTCATCGACGCGCTGCGCACGGGCCGCCTGGAGAAGCTGACCCGTCGGGTGGTCATGTCGGAGAGGACCGAGGGATGACCGCGCCGCACCCGCCCGCCGAAGGCCTCGTCATCACCTTCTACGGCGACGACTTCACGGGGTCGACCGACGTCATGGAGACCCTCGAAGACCTGGGGCTGTCGACGCTGCTGTTCCTCGATCCGCCGACGCCGGCCGAGGTCGCCGCGCACGGGGACGTCCGCGCGATCGGCGTGGCCGGGATCGGGCGCACGATGTCGCCGGCGGAGATGGATGCCGAGCTCCCGCCCGTCCTCGGAGCGCTCGCGCGCCTGGGGGCGCCGCTCCTGCATTACAAGATGTGCTCCACCTTCGACTCGGCGCCGGGGATCGGCAGCATCGGCCGGGCGACAGAGATCCTCCGCGACGTGGTCGGCTCCGCCGACGCCGTCCCGCTCGTCGTCGGCGTTCCGCAGCTGGGGCGCTGGACCGCTTTCGGCACGCTCTTCGCGACGTTCGAGGGCACGGTGTACCGGCTCGACCGGCACCCGGCGATGACCGTCCACCCCATCACCCCCATGACCGAGGCCGATCTGCGCGTGCATCTCGCCGCGCAGACGTCACTGCCGGTCGCTCTCGTCGATGTCGCGGCGCTCGACGGAGCCGACGACGACGTCGCCGGGCGCGTGGACGCGGTCCTCGGCGCTCGGGACGCGGTGGTACTGCTCGACGTCGACGGCGGAGGCACGCAGCGCCAGGTCGGGCGGGCGCTCGACCGGCTCCTCGCCCGCGCCGCGGCGCGCGGGACGACGGCGGCGGTGGTCGGATCCTCCGGGATCGAGTACGCGCTCGGCGCCGCGTGGGAGCGGCGGGGCCTCGCGCCGGTGGGGGCCGTCCGCGCGCCCGGCGCGACCCTCGTCGTCTCGGGATCGCGCGCTCCGGCGACGCGGCGGCAGGCCGAGGCCGCGCTCGCCGCCGGCTTCTCGGGCGTCGACCTCGACCCGGTCGCGATCACCGATCCAGGGTCGGGGGAGCGGGCCCGTGCAGAGGTCGCCGAACGGGCCGCCCGCGCGATCGGCGACGGTGCCCACGTCCTCGTGTTCGCGCCGCCGCCCGCGCCCGGTGCGCCGCCCGTGGCGGGTGGGGATCTGTCCCGCGCTCTGGCCGACATCGCCGGCCGCGTCCTCGCGCGGGCCGAGGTCGCACGCCTCGTGGTCGCGGGCGGCGACACCTCCGGTCACGTCGCACGGGGACTCGGCATCCGGGCCCTGCGCATGATCCGCCGCCTCACCCCCGGGGCGCCGCTGTGCGTCGCCGTCAGCGACGACCCGCGCATCGACGGGCTCGAGCTGTGCCTCAAGGGCGGGGGCGTGGGCGCCCCCGACTACTTCGTCCGGCTCGCCGAGCTGGGCGCCGACGCCCTCGTCGCGGACGCCCCGCGGTGACGGCGACGAACCATCAGAAAGGGAACCAATGACCACGATCGCCCTCGTCGGCGCCGGAGGGAAGATGGGCTCGCGGCTCACCGACAACCTCCTCGTCACCGACTACGACCTCCTCTTCGTCGAGCCCAGCGAGGCCGGCGTCGCGCGCCTGGCCGAACGCGGCGCGTCACCGACGAGCCTCGCGGACGCCGTCTCGGTCGCCGACGTCGTGATCCTCGCCGTGCCGGACAACCGCATCGGCGTGGTCGCCGAGCAGGCCGTGCCGCTCATGCGCTCCGGGGCGACCCTCATCGTCCTCGACGCCGCCGCACCCTACGCGGGACACCTGCCCGAACGCGACGACGTCAGCTTCGTCGCGTGCCACCCGTGCCACCCTTCGGTGTTCAACAACTCCGAGACCGATCCGGTGGCGCAGACCGACTACTTCGGCGGGGTCGCTGCCCGTCAGGACGTCGTGATCGCGCTCATCTCGGGGGACGACGCCGACTACGCCCGGGCCGAGGAGGTCGTGCGCGCCTTCTTCGCCCCGGTGCTGACGGCCCACCGCGTCACGGTGGAGAACATGGTGCTCCTGGAGCCGGTGCTCGCCGAGACCACCGCCGCGACGTGCGTCACGATCATCAAGGAGGCGATGGACGAGGCGGTCCGCCGCGGCGTGCCCGCGGAGGCGGCGCGCGCGTTCATCCTCGGACACGTCAACGTGGAGTTGGCCATCGTCTTCGGCGAGATCGGCTCGCCCTTCTCGGACGGGGCGCTCAAGGCCATCGCCACGGCGAAGGACATCCTGTTCAAGGACGACTGGAAGCGCGTGTTCGACGACGAGATCATCGCGGCCAGCGTCGACGAGATCGTCAACCACTGACGGGCGGGGGAGCGGGACGGATGACGCGGTCGGCGACGGCGGAGCGCTTCTCGGCGGGGGCGTGGGAGTTCGACCTCGCGCCGACGGGCGACCTCGCCCACGTGGCCTACGCGGGCACGGAGGTGGCGCGCGGCATCCAGTTCGTCGTGCGCGACGACGCGTGGGGGACGATCGTCGGCGACCGCGACGTCCGGGTGACCCGGCGATCCGAGCAGGAGGTGGTCGTCGAGATGAGGTCTCGGCACGTCTTCCCGACCGGCGCGGTGGAGGCCACGACCCGCATCCGCGTCGGCGGGGATCGCCTGCGCTACTCCGCGGACGCCGTCGTCGAGGGCGTGGTCGAGACGAACCGCGTCGGCCTGGTGGTGCTGCACCCGCTGACGCAGGCCGGTGCCGGGGTCGACCTCACGCACGCCGAGGGCACCCGCTCCCGCTCCCGTTTCCCCGAGGGCGTCTCACCCCACCAGCCGTGGTCGGCGATCACCGGCCTCTCGCTCGACGTCGCCGGCGGGTGGCGGTTGCACGTCGCCCTGGAGGGCGACGTCTTCGAGACGGAGGACCAGCGCAACTGGTCGGACGCGTCGTTCAAGACGTACAGCCGACCCCTCGCGCTGCCGTACCCGTACCGGCTCGCGGAGGGGGAATGGGTGCGCCAGGCGGTCGATCTGCGCGTGACCGGCGCCGGCGCGGCGGACGCCGTCACCCCGGCGCCCGCCCCGTCCGAGCGATTCGCGGTCCGCTCGGATCGCTCGCTCCCGCGTCCGCGCCCGGGGATCGGGGTGCAGGTCGGACCCCGGGATGCCGCACTCGACGCCGATGCGGTGCGCTCCCGCGCCCGGCGGCTGCGGGTGGACCACGTGCGCGTCGACGTCGTGTGCGAGGACGGCGTCGCCTGGGGGCTCGCCGCGCTGGACGCCTGCGACGACCTCCCGGCCGAGCTCGCCGTGCACCTCGGCGTCGACGCCGACCCCGCCCTCGCGGCGGTCCGCGAGCGCCTCGCGCGACGACGCGCTCCGCTGCGCGCGGTGCTGGTGTTCGCTCTCGACGCGCCGGTGACCCCGGGCGGTGCGGCTGCGCGCGTGCGTCACGCCCTCGGCGAGGTGCTCGCGGGTGCGGTCCTCGTCGTCGGCACCGACGACAACCTCGCCGAACTGAACCGTGGTGCCCCCGATCCGGCGGGTGCCGACGAGGTGACCTTCAGCCTCACTCCGCAGGTGCACGACGGCTTCGAGCGGGCGATCATCGAGACGACCGAGGCGCTGCCCGCCATGCTCGACACCGCCCGGCGCCTGGGCGGCGGACGACCGGTCGGCATCGGCGCGCTCACGCTCCGCCCGCGGCGTTCGCTGTACCGCCAGGGGCACCGCATCGACCGCCTGGACCGTGACCCCGAGTCCGTCGATCCCCGCCAGCACGGCGACTTCGCCGCGAGCTGGCTGCTCGCCACCCTCGCGACGCTCATCGCCGAGGGCGTCTCGCGCGTGACGGCGCTCGAGGTGAGCGGTCCCCGGGGGGCTACGGATGCCGAGACCGGCCGGCTCACCCCGTCGGGGGAGGTCATCGCCGCCGTGGCCGCCTCCGCGACCGTCGGGGAACCGATCCTGGATCCGCGAGCAGGTGTCGTCGCCCTGCCCGTGGAGACCGGGACGCTCGTGGGCGACCTCTCGGGCCGATCCCGCCGTGGCGAGGTCGACGGCGTCGTCGTCGATCTGCCCCCGTACGCGGTGCGCCTCGTCGCCGCCTCTTCCATCCCCGATCCGAAAGCATCCGCATGAGCTCCGACCGCATCCACGCCCGCTACGTCATCGAGACCTCGATCGGCCTGGAACGCGCGGCCGCCGCGATGGCCGGCGAACAGTCGACGGGGACCTTCATCGCCCTGCCCGGCGAGACGCCCGAGCTGCACCGTCGGCACGCGGCCCGCGTCGAGGCGGTCACGCTCGTGGAGGAGGGCGGCGCGCCGTCCCTGTCGGGGTCGCGGGGCGACGGCCCCGTCCAGCGCGGCGAGGTCGAGTTGTCGTTCCCCCTCGACAACGTCGGCACCGCCCTGCCCAACCTCCTGGCCACGGTCGCGGGCAACCTGTTCGAGCTGCAGCAGCTCTCCGGCATCCGGCTGACCGATCTCGAGCTCCCGGCCGCTTTCGGTGAGGCTCATCCCGGGCCGCAGTTCGGTGTCGCGGGCACGCGCGAGATGGCCGATGTCCACGGCGGACCGATCATCGGCACGATCATCAAGCCGAGCGTGGGCCTCACCCCCGCCCAGACCGGCGAGCTCGCGGAGGATCTCGCGCGCGCGGGCCTGGACTTCCTCAAGGACGACGAACTGATGGCCGACTCGCCGCACTCGCCGTTCGAGGAGCGCCTCGACGCGGTGTTGCGCGGCCTCGACCGGGCGGCGCAGGACACCGGCCGACGTCCCCTGTACGCGGTCAACCTCAGCGGCGACATCGACGAGATGCGTCGGCGGGCCGACCTCGTGGCCGAGCGCGGGGGCAACTGTCTCATGGTGAGCGTGAACGCGGTCGGCATCGCGGGCCTGCGCGACCTGCGACGGCACAGCTCCCTGCCGATCCACGCGCACCGCAATGGCTGGGGCGCGATGACGCGCTTCCCGGTCCTCGGCTACTCGTATCGGGTATGGCAGCAGCTCTGGCGCCTCGCGGGGGCCGATCACCTGCACGTCAACGGGCTGCGCAACAAGTTCTGGGAGCCCGACGACTCCGTCATCGCCTCCGCGCGCGCGGTTCTCGAGCCGATCAACGGCGGGCCCGCGGCCATGCCCGTGTTCTCCTCCGCGCAGTCGGCCGAGCAGGCCGCCGACACCTACGCCGCCGTGGGCACGGATGACCTCATGTACGTGTGCGGCGGGGGCATCATGGCCCACCCCGACGGCCCCGCCGCGGGGGTGCGCAGCATCCGGCAGGCGTGGGACGCCGCTCTCGCGGGCGTCGAGCTCGACACGTACGCCGCGGATCACCCCGACCTCGAGGCGGCGCTGCGGACGTTCCGCGGGGCAACCGGCGGCTGACCCGGTCGCGCGGGCCGTCGGCCCGACCGCGTTCCGCGGGGTGGTCAGTGCAGGCCGCGGAACCTCCGGTACTCGTCGGCGTAGTGCCGGAGCCCGTCGCCGAGCGTGGCGAAGGTGGGGTGCACGCCGAGCTGTTCGCGGACGGGGCTCATGTCCACGACCCCGCGATACCGGCTCTCGACGCCCGCGGGATCGGCGTCGTCGTCGACGGCCCGGATTCGCGCGTCGGGGAAGGTCGTCCGCACGATGTCGAGATACTCCGCGGGGGTCGTGAGGGGGCGCCCGGTGGCGGCGAAGAACACCCGATCGCTGTCCGCGGGGCAGTCGGCGGCGGCGGCGAGGATCGCGGCGACGTCTTCGACGGGGGTGAAGTCCCGGGGCGGACCGCTCGTGGGGATCTCGACCTCGCGCCCCTCGCCGATGCCCTCGATCACCGGTTTGACGCCGATGGGCCACTGCATGCCGAAGCCGTAGACCGCGCTCGGTCGCACGATCCGCACGTCGAGCGGGAAGGCGTCCGCGTACCCGAGAGCGAGGATCTCGGACACGGCTTTCGACACCCCGTAGAAGCCCCCCGCGGGCCCTTCGCGCGGGGTGATGAGGGGGTGCGCGGCATCGATCGGCTCGTAGCGGATCGACGGCAGGACCGCCACGGTCGAGGCGAGGACGAAGCGTCCGACCCCGTAGCGCCGGCACAGCTCGAGAAGGGCGAGCGTGGGGTCGACGTTCGCCTCGATCGCACGGACGGGGTCGTTGCGGAGCCCGACGGGGTTGACGTAGGCGTCGAGGTGGATGATCGTGTCGGGCCGCCGCTCCCGCACGAGGGTCTCGAGGGTCGCCGGGTCGCCGGAGTCGACGCGGACGAGCTCGGGCAGCTCGGAGCCCAGGACGAACCGCGCCTCGTCGCGCCAGTCGTACCGGCTCACGGCCAGCACCTCGTGGCCGCGGTCGCGCACCGCACGCGCGGTGCACGACCCGATGAACCCGGTCGCCCCGGTGATGAGGATCATGGCCCCTCCTCGTCGAGTGTGCGTGCTCTCAGGCTATCGGCGTGGGCGGGCCCGTCCGGTCCTCGCGTCCCGGTCCCTTCGGCGCCGCGCGGGGAGCGTGCCCGACGGGATCGTGGTCGACGAGCCCTTCACGGTCCTGGCCGGGCTCGCCCCCGATCGGCTCGTGCGCGCTGGTCGCGGGCCTCATCATCGTCGTCCTCGCCTGGTGGCGGCGCGGTCCGGCCTGAGCCCTCCACGCCGTCGCGGTCCGTCGCGCGTGTCCGCGCGTGCCCGCATCGCTTCCCCGTCGGTGCGAGACGTCGGGTCCGGGGCGACCGTGCCGCCTCGACGCTGTGCCGCCGTTGCTCTCCCCGGGATCGTCTGACATGATTACTGAACGATCGGTCGGAAAACCTCACGGGTGAGGGAAGACGACCCCGCCAGAGTCGGCGGGGGAGAGGATGGCGATGTCGCAGGCGTATCTCATCGGCGGTGCGCGCACCCCGGTCGGGCGGTACGGCGGGGCTCTGGCCTCCGTTCGTCCCGATGACCTCGCGGCCCTCGTGGTCGGCGAAGCCGTGGCCCGCGCGGGGGTTCCCGCCGAGGCGATCGACGAGGTGATCCTCGGGGCCGCGAACCAGGCCGGTGAGGACAACCGCAACGTCGCCCGGATGGCGGTGCTGCTCGCCGGGCTCCCGGACGCCGTTCCCGGGCTCACCGTGAACCGCCTCTGCGCCTCGGGCATGAGCGCGATCGCGCTCGGCGCGCAGGCGGTGCGCGCGGGGGACGCCGACATCGTCGTCGCGGGCGGTGTGGAGTCGATGACGCGCGCCCCCTGGGTGCAGGCGAAGCCGGAGCGGGCGTGGGCCAAGCCCGGCGCGGCGTTCGACACCTCGATCGGCTGGCGCTTCACCAACCCGCGGCTCGCCGCACGCGACAAGGCCACCTACACCATGCCGGAGACCGCCGAAGAGGTCGCTCGCGTCGACGGGATCTCGCGCGCCGACGCCGACGCCTTCGCCCTGCAGAGTCACGAGCGCGCCATTCGGGCTCAGGATGCCGGGCGCTTCGCCGACGAGATCGTCACCGTCGAGACCGCCCGGGGAGGGGTCGACACCGACGAGGGTCCGCGCCGTGACACCTCTCTCGACGCCCTCGCGGCCCTCCGACCGGTCGTCAGAGGCGGCGAGGTCGTCACCGCGGGCAACTCCAGCTCGCTCAACGACGGCGCCTCGGCGCTCGTCGTCGCGAGCGCCGAGGCCGTCGAGCGGTACGGTCTGCGCCCACGCGCGCGGCTCGTCGCGCACGCCGCGGCGGGAGTGGCACCCGAGGTCATGGGGCTCGGACCCGTGCCCGCGACCGAGAAGGCCCTCGCGAAGGCCGGGCTCTCGGCATCCGATCTGGGCGCGGTCGAACTGAACGAGGCGTTCGCGTCGCAGTCGCTCGCGTGCATCCGCCGGCTCGGACTCGACCCCGCGATCGTCAACGCCGACGGCGGCGCGATCGCGCTCGGTCACCCGCTCGGGTCGAGCGGCAGCCGCCTGCTCGTGACGCTGCTCGGACGACTCGAACGCGAGAGAGCGCGCTACGGTCTCGCCACGATGTGCGTCGGCGTCGGGCAGGGGACCGCGATGATCGTGGAGCGGGTCGATGGCTGAGACCCTCCGCGTCGACCCGCGCGACGACCGCGTCGTGGCCGCCCTCGACCGCCCCGAGCGTCGCAACGCGATCGATCAGGCGATGGTCGACGAACTGCACGCGCTGTGCGCCGACCTCGAAGCGCGCCCGCGCACCCTCATCCTCACCGGAACCGGGGGCATCTTCGCCGCGGGCGCCGACATCGCACAGCTGCGCGAGCGCACCGGCGACGACGCCCGCCGCGGCATCAACGCCACCGTCTTCGACCGCATCCGGCACCTGCCGATGCCCGTGATCGCGGCGGTCGACGGCTTCGCGCTCGGCGGGGGAGCCGAGCTCGCCTACGCCGCCGACATCCGCCTCGGCACCCCGCGGGCGCGCTTCGGCAACCCCGAGCCGGGTCTGGGCATCATCGCGGCCGCGGGTGCGACGTGGCGCCTGCCCGAGATCATCGGCCACGCCCGGGCGAGCGAGCTCCTGCTGACGACCCGCGTCATCGACGCCGACGAGGCGCTCGCCTGGGGACTGCTCTCGAGCATCCACGAGCCCGAGGCTCTGCTCGACGCCGCCCACGCGATCGCCGACCGCATCGCCGCGAACTCCGCGCGCGCGACGATCCTCACCAAGCGCGCCCTGCTCGCTCCGCGCGCGGAGCATCCCGCGATCGACGGCGACCTGCAGGCGGAGCTCTTCGACAGTGCCGACAAGCGCGCGCGCATGACCGCGTTCCTCGAGAGGAAGACGAGATGACGCTCACCGACACCACGGACGCCCTGCCCGTGGCATCCCTCCCCGCCACCGTCGGGGTGCTCGGCGGCGGGCGCATGGGCGCCGGCATCGCACACGCGTTCCTCCTCGCCGGAGCCCGCGTCCACGTCGTCGAGCGCGACGAGGCCGCGAAAGCCGCCGCGCGCGAGCGCGTCGAGACGGCCCTGACCCGCTCGGCGCAGAGAGGCGCGAAGACCCCGGATGCCGCCGCCCTCACCGTCGGCCTCGACCTCGCCGCGTTCGCCGACGCGGGCCTCGTCGTCGAGGCCGTCCCCGAGGACCGCGCCCTCAAGGTCGACGCCCTCGCGCGCATCGAGGGAGTGGTTCGGGGCGACGCGATCGTGGCATCCAACACCTCGTCGATCTCGATCGACGCGCTCGCCGCCTCGCTCGCCCGCCCCGACCGGTTCCTCGGTCTGCACTTCTTCAACCCCGTCCCGGCGTCGGCGCTGGTCGAGGTGGTCACGGGGGCGCAGACGACGCCCGCGGTCGTCGAGGCGGCACAGCGCTGGGTCGAGGCCATCGGCAAGGCCGCCGTCGTCGTGCGCGACGCCCCCGGCTTCGCGTCGAGCCGGCTCGGCGTCGCCCTGGGGCTCGAGGCCATCCGCATGCTCGAGGAGGGGGTCGCCTCGGCGCGCGACATCGACACGGCGATGGAGCTGGGGTACCGGCATCCGATGGGCCCCCTGCGCACCACCGACATCGTCGGCCTCGATGTGCGCCTGGGGATCGCCGAAGAGCTCGAGCGCGCGTTCGGTGCGCGCTTCGCCCCGCCCGCGCTGCTGCGGCAGCTCGTCGCCGAGGGGCACCTGGGCCGAAAGACCGGCCGGGGATTTCACGAATGGAGCGAATGATGCAGTTTCTCCCGAGCTACGTGCAGGGGGCCTGGTGGGCGCCGGACGCCGACCCCGACGCCGCCGTCGTCCGCGACGCCTCGACGGGTGAGGAGATCGTGCGCGTGAGCACGAGGGGTCTCGACCTCGAGGGCGCCGTCGCCTTCGCCCGGCGCGAGGGGCAGCGGAGCCTGGGCGCCCTCACGTTCCCCCAGCGCGCGATGGTGCTGAAGAACCTCGCGATCGCGCTGAACGAGCGCCGCGAGGAGCTGTACGCGCTGTCGGAGCGTTCCGGGTCCACCCGTCGCGACTCGCTCAGCGACATCGACGGCGGCATCGGCGTGCTCTTCACCTTCTCGTCGAAGGCGCGTCGCGAGCTGCCCGCCGGCACGGTGGTGCTCGACGGACCGATCGAGCCGCTGTCGAAAGACGGCTCGTTCCTCGGCCGGCACGTCTACACGCGTCTGCCCGGCGTCGCGGTGCAGATCAACGCCTTCAACTTCCCCATGTGGGGCGCGCTCGAGAAGTTCGCCCCCGCGTTCCTCGCGGGGCTCCCCACCATCGTCAAGCCCGCGACCCCGACGGCGTACATCGCCGAGGCGTGGGTGCGGATCGTCGTCGAGACGGGCCTGCTGCCCGAGGGTGCGCTGCAGCTGGTCAGCGGCAGCGTCCCGGGGCTGTTCGACCTGCTCGACCTCGGCGACACCGTCGGTTTCACCGGCAGCGCGTCCACGGCCGAGCGCCTGCGCGCGCAGGCGAAGCCCGGCGTGCGGTTCACGAGCGAGACCGACTCGATCAACGCCTCGATCCTCGGCCCCGACGCCGTGCCCGGCACGCCCGAGTTCGACGCGTACGTCAAGCAGCTCCTCGTCGAGCTCACGACCAAGGCGGGGCAGAAGTGCACGGCCATCCGCCGCGCGATCGTGCCGAGCGGGATGACGGATGCCGTGGCCGAGGCGCTGCGCGAGAGGATCGCCGAGCGCGTCGTCATCGGCGACCCGCGCGCCGAGGGTGTGACCATGGGGCCCGTCGTGTCGGTCGAGCAGCGCGACGAGGTGCGGCGGCAGGTGCGGGCTCTGCGCGACGCGGGCGGGCGTTTCGTTGTCGGCTCCGACGAAGCACCGGAGGGAGCGCCCGCCAACGGCGCGTTCCTGCAGCCGATGCTGCTGGCCTTCGCGGATGCCGCGACCCCGGCCGTCAACGACATCGAGGCGTTCGGGCCGGTCGCCAGCATCGTCGAGTACGCCGATGTCGCGGAGGCCGCCGAGATCGTCGGCCGCGGCGGCGGCTCGCTCGTCACGAGCGTCGCCACGCACGACCCGGGAGTTGCGACCGAACTGCTCACGCGCATGGGCGCGATGAACGGCCGCGTGCTCTTCCTCGACCGCGACGACGCGCGCACCTCGACGGGCCACGGCGCGCCCGTGCCGCACCTCGTCCACGGCGGCCCCGGCCGCGCCGGCGGCGGCGAGGAGCTCGGCGGCATCCGCTCGGTGCTCCACCACATGCAGCGCACGGCGATCCAGGGCTCCCCGCGCATGCTGACCGCGCTCACCGGGGTGTGGCATCCGGGAGCCGAGAGGGACGCCTCCGGTACGCATCCGTTCCGCAAGCCGCTCTCCGAGCTGCGGATCGGGGATGCCGTCGAGTCGGCGGAGCGCGAGGTCGCCCTCGACGACATCGAGGTCTTCGCGAGATTCACCGGCGACACGTTCTACGCGCACATGGACGAGGAGTCCGCCGCGGCAAATCCCTTCTTCCCGGGGCGCGTCGCGCACGGGTATCTGCTCGTGTCGTGGGCGGCGGGACTGTTCGTGGACCCGGCTCCCGGGCCGGTGCTCGCGAACTCGGGCCTGGAGAACCTGCGCTTCGTCACCCCCGTCTCGCCCGGCGACCGCATCCGCGTGGCGCTCACCGCGAAGCAGATCACCCCGCGCGAGACCGACGAGTACGGCGAGGTGCGCTGGGACGCCGTGATCCGCAACCAGGACGACGAGATCGTCGCGCAGTACGACGTGCTGACGCTCGTGGCGAAGACATGGGTGCCGGCGTCGGCCGCGGAGTCCGCGGTGGCCGCGCCGCCCGCGGCGGTGCTCGCATGAGTCTCCGGGCGATGATGCGGCGCGACCGGGCCTCCGCGATGCTCGGCATGGTCGTCGAGCACGACGCACCGGGGGAGGCCCGTGTCTCGATGACCGTGCGCGACGACATGCTCAACGGCTTCGCGATCACCCACGGCGGGCTCGTGTTCACCCTCGCCGATACGGCCTTCGCGATCGCGTGCAACGAAGACGAGCGCGTGACCGTCGCCGGCGGGGCCGACATCACCTTCCTGAAGTCCACGACGGCCGGGCAGACGCTCACCGCGACGGCCCACCGCCGTGCGCGCAGCGGTCGCACCGGCCTCTACGACATCCGCGTGACCGATGAGACCGGTGATCTCGTCGCCGAGGTGCGCGGACGCAGCATCACGACCGACCGGCGGCCGCCGGGCGCGGGCGCAACCTCCGCGATGCGCACACCCTCAGCAGGACACGCCGCCGCGGCTGCTGAGGATGTGCACATGACGGAGGATGCGCACGCCGCACCCGCTTCACCCGACCCCGAGCGCGACGACGCGCTCTCCCTCACGGAGGTGTCCCGATGACCATGACCGTTCCTTCGCGCCCCGACTTCCTGGCATCCGTCGATCCCACCGGCATCCCCCTCGAGCGTCTGCGCGCGCTGCAGCTCGAGCGGCTGCGGTGGACCGTGCGCCACGCCTACGAGAACGTCGCGCTGTACCGGCGAAAGTTCGACGAGGCCGGGGTGCACCCCGACGACATCCGCGCGCTGGACGACATCCGGCTGCTGCCGTTCACCACCAAGGCCGACCTGCGCGAGACCTACCCCTTCGGCATGTTCGCCGTGCCGATGGCCGACGTGCGTCGCATCCACGCCTCCTCGGGCACGACCGGGCGGCCCACCGTGGTCGGGTACACCGCGGGCGACCTCGACCGGTGGGCCGACCTCGTCGCGCGCTCGCTGAGTGCCGCGGGCATCCGCCCGGGCGATCGTGTGCACAACGCCTACGGCTACGGCCTGTTCACCGGGGGCCTCGGTGCGCACGCGGGCATCGAGCGGCTCGGGGCGACGGTGATCCCGATGTCGGGCGGCCAGACCGCGCGCCAGGCGCAGCTCATCCAGGACTTCGAACCGGATGCCATCCTCTGCACGCCCAGCTACCTCCTCACGATCGCCGACGCCCTCGAGGCGGCGGGCGTCGACCCGCGGTCGACGTCGCTGCGCGTCGCCGTGCTCGGCGCGGAGCCGTGGACCAACGAGATGCGCCGCGAGATCGAGCGCCGTCTCGACCTCACCGCCGTCGACATCTACGGTCTGAGCGAGGTCATGGGCCCGGGGGTGGCATCCGAGAGTGCGCTGACGAAGGACGGACCGCACGTCTGGGAGGATCACTTCCTCCCCGAGACCATCGACGGCGAGACCGGAGCGCCGGTGGCGGACGGCGAGCTCGGCGAGCTCGTCTTCACCTCGCTGACGAAAGAGGCGTTCCCCGTCATCCGTTACCGCACCCGCGACCTCACCCGGCTGCAGCCCGGCACGGCGTTCCCCGCGATGCGCCGGATCGAGAAGATCACCGGTCGCAACGACGACATGATCATCCTGCGCGGCGTGAACCTCTTTCCGACGCAGATCGAGGAGATCGTCCTCGGGATCGAGACACTGACCCCGCACTTCGTGCTCGAACTGCGCCGGGAGGGACGCATGGATGCCATGACCGTCCGCATCGAACGCCACCCCGCCCTGGAGCGCGGGGTGTGCGAGGCGGCCGGCGCGGTGCTGCAGCAGCGCATCAAGGTGCACATCGGGACGAGCGTCGACGTGCGGGTCGAGGAGCCCGGCGCCCTCCCGCGCAGCGAGGGCAAGTACAAGCGCGTGTACGACCTGCGCTGACGGGCTGCCGGGTCCACTGCACCGATCCGCCGGGGGTCACCGGGACGTCTTGACGAGGAGGGCAGCGCGGGCGCGAAGTCCCTCACGCGCCGGGGCGCGCCAGCGGCGTGTCGTCGAGCCCCGCGGTGAGGTCGCGGAGGCTGTCGAACACGCGCACGGCTCCCGCCTCCCGGAGCTCGTCGGGGGAGAAGCCGCCGGTTCGCACCGCGACGGTGGGGATGCCCGCCTTGGCTGCGGCGATGGCATCCCACGGCGAGTCCCCGATCATGATCCCGCCGGAGCCGGGGACGCGCGAGAGCGCCGTCTGCACGAGGCCGGGCGCGGGCTTGCTGGCCTCGACGTCGTCCGAGGTGGTCCACGCGTCCGCGAGGTCGCGCGCGTCGACGAGGTCGAGGAAGTGCTCGACATGGTCTCTCTGGCCCGAGCTGGCGAGCACGATCTGGAACCCGCGCCTCTTCACCTCCACGAGCAGCTCTTGCGCACCGTCGAAGGCGTGCACCTCGTCGATGAAGGGCTCGAACTCCTCGACCCATGCCGCGCGCAGCGCCTCGCCGTGCTTGTCCTCGACGTCGTCGCCCGCGAGGGAGGGCACGAGCTGGTCGCCGCCCATGCCGATCGAGCGGTGGATGCGCCAGATGGGCAGGACGATGTCGAACCGCAGGAACGACCGGTACCACGCGAGGGCGTGCTGGTAGTTGGTGTCGACGAGGGTGCCGTCGACGTCGAAGATCGCGGTGTCGGCCATGCGCCCCACCTCACCCGGTCGACGCGTCGCACGCAGGACCGTTGCGGTGCTCATCGCGCTCCGCTACTCTTTTACTGAACGATCGGTCTGTAAAGGAGTCGACGATGACGATGACCGTCACCACCACGGACGCTGAAGACGGCGAGGCGATGTTCGACGCGCTGATCGAGGCCGACGGCCGCATCGAACCGCGGGATTGGATGCCGGAGGGGTACCGCCGCACCCTGATCCGCCAGATCTCGCAGCACGCGCACTCCGAGATCATCGGCATGCAACCGGAGGGCGCGTGGATCACGCGGGCTCCGAGCCTGAAGCGCAAGTCGATCCTGCTCGCCAAGGTGCAAGACGAGGCCGGTCACGGTCTCTACCTCTATTCCGCCGCGCAGACCCTCGGCATCACCCGCGACGAGATGACGCAGCAGCTCGTCGACGGCAGAGCCCGGTACTCCTCGATCTTCAACTACCCCACCCCCACCTGGGCCGACATGGGCGCGATCGGCTGGCTCGTCGACGGGGCCGCGATCTGCAATCAGGTGCCGCTGTGCCGCGCGTCCTACGGGCCCTACGGCCGCGCCATGGTGCGCATCTGCAAAGAGGAGTCGTTCCATCAGCGCCAGGGGTTCGAGATCCTCCTGACCCTCATGCAGGGCACCGATTCGCAGCGGGAGATGGCCCAGGACGCCGTCGACCGCTGGTACTGGCCGAGCCTGATGATGTTCGGACCGCCCGACGACGACTCTCCCAATTCGGCGCAGTCGATGGCGTGGAACATCAAACGCTTCAGCAACGATGACTTGCGGCAGCGCTTCGTCTCGATGCTGGTTCCGCAGGCGGCCGTCCTCGGCGTGACTCTTCCCGATCCCAATCTGCGCTTCAACGACGAGACCGGGCGCTACGACATGGGCGAGATCGACTGGAGCGAGTTCCAGGAGGTGCTCGCCGGTCGAGGCCCGCTCAACACGGTGCGCCTTCAGCACCGCCGGGACGCCCACGACGAGGGGGCCTGGGTGCGCGAGGCCGCCGCGGCGTACGCGGAGAAGAAACAGCGTGCGGCGACCGGCGAGGCCGCCTGATGGCCACGCCCGGCTCGAGCCCCGCCGAGACCTGGCCCCTGTGGGAGGTCTTCGTGCGGGCGAACCGCGGCCTCAGCCACGTCCACGTCGGCTCTCTGCACGCGCCCGACGCCGAGCTCGCCGTCCGCAACGCGCGCGACCTCTACACCCGTCGTGGCGAGGGCGTGTCGGTCTGGGTCGTCCCCTCCGACGCCGTGACCACGAGCGACCCCGGCGCCAAGGGCGCCTTCTTCGAGTCGCCGGCCGGCAAGAACTACCGGCACGCGGTGTACTACACCGCGTCGGAGGGGGTGCCACACCTGTGAGCAGCGTCGACACCGTGGCATCCGCCCCCGAACACCCGCACGGCGACGATCCGCACGGCGACGTCTCGCTCGACGCGCGGGAGCTCGCGGCCGAGTTCGCCGGAGGAGAGGACCGCGCCACCGATCCCGACGTCGCCGCCTACGCGATGGCCCTCGGCGACGACGCGCTGATCCTCGCGCAGAACCTCTGCGGGTGGATCGCGCGCGCCCCCGAGATCGAGGAGGACGTCGCGCTCGGAAACATCGCCCTCGACCTGCTCGGGCACGCCCGCTCGCTGCTGCGGTACGCCGGCAGCTACGACGACCGCAGCGAAGACGACCTGGCGTACTGGCGCGACGAGCCCGCGTTCCGCAGCGCCTGGCTCTTCGAACTGCCGAACGGCGACTTCGCGCACACGATCGTGCGCCAGCTGCTCGCCTCGGCGTACCTGGCCGAGCTGTACCGCGACCTCGCGGCATCCGCCGATCCGGTGCTGGCGGCCGTGGCCGCCAAGGCCGAGAAAGAGGTCGACTACCACCGCGACCACGCCGTGCAGTGGACCCTCCGCCTGGCCGGGGGCACCGACGAGTCGCGGCGGCGGTTCCTCGTCGCTCTCGACGACACCTGGCCCTACCTCGACGAGCTGTTCCGCGACGAGGCCCTGCACGACCGGCTCGGCGGCGTGGCGGTGCGTCCCTCTTCCCTGCGCGCCCGCGTGGACGACGTCCTGGCCGCCGTGCTCGCCGAAGAGGACGTGCCGGTGCCCGCGATCCCCGGCTCCTCCGCCGGCGGCCGGCGCGGCATCCATCACCCCGCTCTCGGACCGCTCCTCGCCGAGATGCAGGTGCTGGCCCGCCGGCATCCGGGGGCGACGTGGTGACCGCGACGGCCGAGCGCGCCCGCGAGGTGGTGGCCGCCGTGGTCGACCCCGAGGTGCCCGTCCTGACGATCGACGATCTCGGCGTGCTGCGCGACGTGCGCGTCGACGGCGACACCGTCACCGTGACGATCACCCCGACCTACTCGGGGTGCCCCGCGGTCGAAGCCATCCGCGACGACATCGTCCTCGCGCTCACCTCCGCCGGGTTCGGCGACGCCGTGGTGAGGACCACCCTCAGCCCCGCGTGGACGACCGACTGGATGAGCGACGAGGGTCGCCGCAAGCTCAGCGAGTACGGCATCGCCCCGCCGACCGGTCGCGCACCGGCAGGTCCCATCCGACTGAAGCTCAGCGTCGTGTGTCCGCGCTGCGGCTCGCTCGACACCCGTGAGCTCTCGCGCTTCGGCTCCACCTCGTGCAAGGCGCTGTGGGAATGCCGCGCGTGCCTCGAGCCCTTCGACCACTTCAAGGCCCTCTGATGACGATGACGGATGCCACCCCCTCGGGCCCCTCGGCTTCGAGTGACCGCGCGCGACCCCCCGGTCTTCCGCCGGCGGATGCCCCGCCGCCCGGACCCGCCGCGACTCCCGGCCCCCGCGCCCGCGCCCGGTTCCACACCCTGCGCGTGGCCGACGTGCGCCCCCTCACCCCGACCGCGATCGAGGTGACTTTCGCGGTCCCGGACGACATCGCCGACGCCTTCGACTACGCCCCCGGGCAGTACGTCGCCCTGCGCGCCACGGTCGACGGCGAAGAACTCCGTCGCTCGTACTCGTTGTGCCGCCCGCCCGCCCGCGGCGCGATCAGCGTCGGGATCAAGCGCGACCCCGACGGACGCTTCTCGTCCTGGGCGCACGAGGGCCTGCGCCCCGGCGACGAGATCGACGTGATGAGCCCCCAGGGCACGTTCGTCTCGAGAGCGTCGACGGCCACCGGGCACGTCGTCGCGATCGCCGCGGGCTCCGGCATCACCCCGATCATGGCGCTCGCCGCGGGGGTCCTCGAGCGCTCCGCCGACAGCCGCATGACGATCGTCTACGCGAACCGCTCCTCCACCGACGTCATGTTCGTCGACGAGCTCGCCGACCTCAAGGACCGCTACCCGTCCCGCCTCACGCTGCACCACGTGCTCTCGCGCGAGCAGCGCGCCGCTCCGGTGTTCTCCGGGCGCCTCGACGAGGAGCGACTGCGCCTGATCCTCTCGCGGCTGATCGATCCGGCGTCCGTGGACGAATGGTTCCTCTGCGGACCCTTCGCCCTCGTCGAGGTCTGCCGCGAAGCGCTGGGCGCGGCGGGGGTGCCGCGCGAGCGCGTGCGCTTCGAGCTGTTCACCGCGGGCGACGGCGACGCCCCGGCCCACACCGGGGGAGCGCGCCCCGTGCGGGTACGCGCCGACGAACCCGTCCGCTCGATCGACTTCACCCTCGACGGACAGTCGGCGCACGTCGACAGCCCGGTCGCCGCGAACGAGACGATCCTGGCCGCCGCGCTCCGCGTGCGACCGGATGTTCCGTTCGCGTGCGCCGGGGGAGTCTGCGGCACCTGTCGCGCCCGCGTGATCGAGGGGGCGGTGTCGATGACCGAGAACTACGCCCTGGAGCCCGACGAGATCGAGCGCGGCTACGTGCTCACCTGCCAGTCGCACCCGACCTCCGACGCCGTCCGCGTCGACTACGACGGATAGGAGGATGCCGTGATCGACTACGCCCTCCACGACGACCTCGCTATCGTCACGCTGAACGCTCCCTCCCGCCGCAACGCGCTCGGTCTCGACGCCCTCCGCGCCCTCGCCGAGGCTTACGACCGGGCCGAGGCCGACGGCGCGCGCGCCGTCCTGCTCCGCGGTGAGGGGCCCTCGTTCTGCGCGGGCCGCGACATCTCCGGCGTCGATCCGGCGACCGACGACGTCGCCGGCTACCTCGACGCCACCCTCGCTCCACTGCTCCGACGCATGGCATCCTTCCCGGCCCCGACCTTCGCCGCTGCGCAGGGCGCGTGCCTGGGTGTGGGGCTCGGTCTGCTGATCGCCACCGACGTGGTCTTCGTCGCCGACGACGCGAGGATCGGCTCGCCCTTCGGCGCTCTCGGCGCCACCCTCGACTCGGGCGGCCATGCCCTGTTCGTCGAGCGTCTCGGCACCCACGCGACGCTCGACCTCGTGTACACCGGCCGGATGCTGACGGGGGAGGAGGCCGTGCGCGCCGGTCTGTTCTCGCGCGTGGTCGGCTCGGCCGAGCTTCAGGATGCCACCGAGCTCGCCGCCCGTCGCGCGGCCGCCGGTCCCACCGAGGCGTTCCGCGCCAGCAAGCGCATCGTCACCGCGATCCGCGACGAGCGCCTCGGTCTCTGGGAGGCGATGGCCCTCGAGAATCGTGCGCAGGCCGCCCTCGCCGGCACCGCGGACTACCGCGAGGGCTTCGCGGCGTTCCAGGCGAAGCGCGCCCCGGCGTTCACCGGGCGCTGACGCCCGCGCCGTTCGACGGTGGTCTTTCTCGCGGGGGCGGCGCTCATCGCGGCCACCCTCGTCACCCTCCTCGTCCTCGTGCAGCGGATTCAGCCCTCTCCCTTTCCCGCGGGGGCGACGCAGATCGCGTGCCTCTCGCCCGATCCCGACTTCGAGGTGCCGAGTTCGTTCCTGGTCGGGGCCAGGGACGAGGTCACGGCGTACGGCGGGTCGGCCCCGCGACTCCTCCGGACCGGAGGACACGCGGCCGGGGACGCGGTGGACTTCCGCGACGTCGCCGTCTCTCAACCGGCCCACCGCACCCGGTGTCGATACTGGCCCCGACCGAGGCGGGGTCGCGTGTAGGTGACACCCTCCAGGCGCGTGACGTGGTTGTCGGCGAACGCCCGCAGCAGCGTCGCGGTGACACCGAGCTCGTCGGCGATGTCGGCTGCGCTCAGGTCCAGGGCTTCGAGGTGGGCGTACCGGGAGGGATCGATCAGGAGCGCGGCAGCGTACGCGTCGGCGGCTGCTTCCGCGCGGGGATCGTCGCGTCCGACATGACCGTGAAAGGCGTGCCCGAGTTCGTGCGCGATGACGCACGCGCGTTCGACCGGGGCGAGGGAGAAGTCGTACACGACGCGACGCCCGCGGTGGTCGTAGAAGCCGCGGTAGGGAGCGGGGAGGTGGGCGACGTGGACGGTGACGCCCAGGTGAGCGGCGTGAGCGAGGAGCTCTCGCATGGGTCCCCCATCAGTCGTCGTCCGGTGATCGCTCCGCGGTATAGGCCGCGTCACGGAGGGCGGGTGCCGTGCGACCGATGTAGGGCACCTCGTCCGCCGGCCCGATGCTACGGGGAGCGTCCGACACCGAGTCGAGGAGCAGGCGAAGCCCGTCCTGCGCCGTCCCGCCACCGCTGTAATCGGTCAGGGCCATATCGACGATCTCGCGAGCGGGCACACGCAGGATGGCCGCGATGCGTTCGAGTTCGCGGACGGTGGTCTCGTTCGTTCCGTCTTCGCGCCGTTTCAGGTTGGACAGGGCGATGCCGGATCGCGCGGCGAGCGTCTCGCGGGAGATGTCCCGGCGCACGCGAGTGGCGCGGATCGCTCGCCCCAGGTGCAGATCGAACGCGTGGGGCACTTTCTTCTCGCGAGCCATGCCGTCCAGCGTAGGTGACGGTGCAGATGTGGCCCGTGGTGACTCATGTTGCGGTAGTCAAAGATGAATGGTTAGCATGCATACATGATCATCGACCCGGGCGGTTCCGAGCCTCCTGCACAAGACGGAACCGGTTCGCGGCGAGCCCACCCTCCTTCCGCGTCCACGGGTGAGCTGCCCGTGCGCGAGGCGCTCCAGGACGCGGCGCGCCGCGGCCTGACCATCGAGGACGTGTTTCCGGGGTGACGAGATGGTCGTCGTGCGCGGTGCCCCCGTCCGGGGAGGGTGGGCGCTCGGCGCAGAAGGTTCTCGAGAGCGCGGTCGTGCGCTCTGACAGATTTCAGGGGGGCTCGTGGGCCGTTGGAGCACGCTCGTCGTCGACGAGGCATCATTCGATCAACTGGGACAGCTCGACGCGGGATCGATCTCGGATCACCCGGACCTCCTCGCCGAGAGGCGTCTGCGCCCGCACGACCTGTACCGCCGCTGGGAGGCTCAGCAGTGGTCGGCGGATGCCGTCGGTCTCGAGCGTGACCGGGAGAGCTTCCGCAGGCGTCTCCCTCGCGCGCTCAGACGCCAGCTCGAAGCCGCCATCGCGACGTTCATCGTCGGCGAGTACACCGGTCTCGACCTGCTGTCGCCCGTTCTTCTCGGCGCTCCCGATGAAGAGGACCTGGTCTTCCTCGGCACGCAGGTCGCCGATGAATCGCGGCACGCTCGCCTCATGTTCCGGATCGGACACGAAGTGCTGGGGTACGACGCCGATCCGACCGTCATGCTCCGCCAGGCCTGGGAGAAAACGGAGCAGGAGCACCGAGACCTCGCGCTTCTCGAGGGCGAGATCATGCGAGCGAGTACCGCTCAGCCGGGCGACTACGAGAAATGGCTGCGGTGCGTCACGTTGTTCCACCTTGTCACCGAGGGTGTCCTCGCCGTGAGCGGGCAGCGTTCCCTCGTTCGCGCCCTCGGCAGAACAGAGGTGCTCCCGGGTATCCGCTCGGCCTTCGCCGCGATGTGCCGCGATGAGTCCCGGCACATCAGCTTCGGCCTGCACGCACTCCGGATCGGCATCCACGAGGGCCATGCCGAGGCGATCTACGACGTGCTCGAGCGCGCGATGCCGCTCGCCCTGGCCCTCACCGACCGCCTCCAGCCCACGTCGGCCTTCGCATCGACCGCCGGCGGTGACCGCGCCGCCACGCAGACCGGCGCTCAGTCGTTCGTTCGCGGAATGCGCGGCATCGGCGCTGACGAGGCGTTCACCCGCCACGTCCTCGACAGGGCGCGAGCGGCTGCTCCACCTCTGGGAGACGCCGACCTCCGCAGCCGACGAGCCGCCGCACCACTCGAAAGGAACGCCTCATGAACCGTGACGACGTGATCCAGGGGCTTCGAGACTTCCTCGCGGACGCGCTCGACCTCGCCCCCGAGAGCATCCGGGCCGACAGCACCCTCTTCGACGAGCTCGACGTCGACTCGCTCTCGGTTCTGGAGCTGGCGGTGTTCTCTGAAGACACCTACGACGTCGACCTCGAACCCGTGTTGCGAGATGCGAATACGGCCGGAGAGCGCGCCGACATCACGATCGGCTGGCTTGCCGACCGCATCGTCGCCGCAGCCCCCGCCGAGAACGCTGTCTGACACACCCCAGACCACCGAGTTGTCCTCGCGAACCGGCGTGTTCTGAGGGACTCGTCCTGCGATCACGGAAGGAGGTGACGACATGCAGGCAATCCTCACTCTTCAGAAGCTCGAGGCGAGCACCGACGCTTCGGCGATGGTCGCGAGCACGGTCAGCAATCACTGCATCCGCTGATCGAGCATCCCGCCGCGGTGCCGCCCGCCGGCCCCGCTGTCCTCGACGCCGTCGTCGGCGCGCCAGCACTTCCGAGTCCTCGGAGTCAGCAGCATCCTCGACCGCGTCGACGGAGCGCGCACGTCGCGTACCCGCCGCTCGACCGCGCGGCACCGCCATGCGTGTGGGGGAACGCCCCACCCCCACACGCATGGTCCCGATCTTCCTCGGAACGGAGACACTCATGACCCACAGTGACCACGACGTGAAGACCTGGTTCGCCGAATGGCGACTGTGGGCCCTCGTCTCTGCCCTTCTCGCGGGGGCCTGGCTGGCGTGGAGCCTCTTCCGGGGTCGCTTCGACACGTTCTGGCCGTTCGTCGTCATCGTCGTCTGGGCGCTCGTGCTGCTGTCGGCGCCCCTCTGGCCGTCGAACCGGGCCCGCCGTTCGCCCGCCCACGAGCACCCGGAAGACCGCCGCGATGAGTGAGCCCGTCGTCGTCACGGGCATGGGCGTGGTCACACCCATCGGATCGAGCGTCGACGCGTTCTGGTCGGCGTTGATCGAGGGGCGGAGCGGGGTGCGGACGATCCGCGATTTCGGGGTGGACGATCTCGGCACCCGATTCGCCGCGCAGGTGCCCGACGACGACTATCGCTCCCAGGTGCCGACGAGGGTGACGCGCCGCGTCGACCGTGTCGTCGCGATGGCGCACGCCGCGGCGGCGCAGGCCGTGGCGCAGAGCGGCCTGGTCGACACCACCCCACCGACTCGGATCGGCGTCTGCGTCGGCACGTCGGCGGGTCCGCTCGCGACCAACGCCGAATCAGGCATCGTCCTCGCCCAGAGCGGCCCGCGAGAGCTGCGCCGACGCCTTCCTTACCTCGCGGCGAGCGGTTCGATCGGCGGCGCGGCCGCCGAGATCGCGAGCGCCTTCGACGCCGAGGGCCCGTCGCTGACCGTGTCCACCGAATGCGCGAGCGGTGCCCACGCAATCGGTGTCGCCACGGCCATGCTGCGCGCGGGCGTGGCCGACGTGATGATCTGCGGCGGCTCCGACGCGACGGTGACGCGGCTGTCGATGGCCACGATATCGGTCGTCGGAGCACTCTCCGAGGAGAACGACGACCCGGCGGGCGCGTGCCGTCCGTTCGACGTCGATCGCGGGGGATTCGTACTCGGGGAGGGCAGCGCCATGCTCGTTCTCGAGACGCGGGCGCACGCGCGACGGCGCGGCGCTCGACCGATCGCCGAGGTCGTCGGCTTCGGATCGGCGACCGACACCTTTCATGCGACCGCCCCCGACCCCGACGGACGCGGCGCGGCGGCGGCCATGCGCGCGGCCCTCGCGGACGCCGACCTCGACCCGGCGATGATCGAGCTCCTCAGCGCACACGCGACCGGCACCCGGCTGAACGACCCGGTGGAGCTTCGCGCCGTTCGGGAGGTGTTCGCGGAGGACGCCCCGTCGGTCCCGATCTACGGGATCAAGCCCCTCACCGGTCACATGGTCGCCGCGGCCGGCGCGGTCGAGATCATCGCCCTGATCCTCTCGCTGCGGGAACGCGTGGTTCCGGCCACCGCCAACTGCGTCCGACCGATCGACGACGGCCTGGACATCGTCCGAGGTGCGAACAGGGAGATCGCCGCCCGCCGGGGCATGTCGACGTCGTTCGGGTTCGGCGGTCAGTGCGCGGCGCTCGTCGTCGCACTCCCCGACACGGCGGAGCGGGCCCCGTGGCGCCACGACGACGGGGGGACGTCACGATGAGAGAACTCAAGGTTCACCTTCGCGCCGCCGGGACGGCGGATGCCGCGACGATCGCCGCGCTGAGCGATCGGTCCCGCGCGGGTTCTCGCGCCGGCATCCGCGATGCGTCCGCTGTCGACGTCGATGCCATCGCCGCCACGATCGCCGACCGTTCCGTGCACTACTTCCTCGTGTCCACGAGAGCGGGGCAGGACATCGGCTTCGCGGAGTGGCGGTGGGTCGGCCAGCGCGCCGCCCGCAACGTCTCCCTCGGCGTGATCATCAGCGACGCCTCCCTGTGGATGCAGGGGTTCGGTGCCGAAGCGATCGACGCGACGATCGAGGAGATCTTCTACACCCACGACGCGCATCGGGTCGAGTTCGTGACGGCCCTGTCGAACGCCCCGATGATCGCGATGCTCGCCCGCCGCGGAGGGCCCGTGCTCGACGGCATCCTGCGGGAGTACTACTACGTCGACGGGCAACGCGAGGACGCCCTGCTGTGGAGCATCCTGCGTCCCGAGTTCGACGACTTCAGCCTCGCCCTGCCCGATCGTGTCGCCCGTCGCGACGACCGCGCGCAGCTGATCGAGAGATCGCGCCGCCGCATCGCGGAGTACATCGCGTCGCCCGGATCGACCGCGGTGGGATTGACGGCCGGTGCGGAGCCGTCGTCGTGAGCGTCCTCCGCCAGGCGCGCGGCGCCAACCTCGACCTGTTCCTCCTCGCCGACCCGCTCCACTTCGACGACCCCCTGCATCTGCCCACGGCGAGCCCGGATGCCGCGAACCCCCGCGCGCGTGAGTACGAGATCGCTCTGCCCGAGGCGTGGGCGAGTGCGACCGGTCGCGAGTGGAGGACGGCGTTCCCCCCGTCGTGGGACGGGCCTGCGCAGGGGTGGAAGATCCATGTGGCGGCGGTTCCCCGGACGGCGCAGCGCGTCCTCGACGTCGCCGCCGCACACTGCGTCGCGCACGGGATCGCCTTCAAGTATCTGCGGTCGGAGCTGGTGCTCCTCGTGTGCGGTGCGAAGTACGCCGCGCGTGGTTCCAGCGGGAAGTTCGTCACGATCTACCCGCGCGACGAGACGGAGTTGTTCGCCACCCTGGACGCCCTCGAGGAGCGCATCGGCGGCCTGGACGGGCCCGCGATCCTCAGCGACATCCGGTGGCGGGAGGGGCCCCTGCACGTGCGGTACGGCGCGTTCGTCGAGCGCTGGTGCGAGGACGAGGAGGGGCGTCGTGTCCACGCGATCGCTGCGCCCGACGGCACGTTGGTGCCGGATCGACGTCACCCGTATGTCGTCATCCCCGAGTGGGTCGAGGTCCCCGACCGTCTTCGGATCGCGGAGCAGGGCACGGCCGAGCTCGCCGCGTGCGGGTACGTCTTCGAGGAAGCCCTGCACTTCTCGAACGCGGGCGGTGTCTACCGCGGCCGTCGTGTCTCCGACGGTCTCGCGGTCGTGCTGAAGGAGGCGCGCCCCCACGCGGGGCTCGACGGCTTCGCGACGGATGCGGTGACCCGTCTGGAGCGCGAGCGTCGGGCGCACGAGGCGCTCGCCGGTATCGAGGGGGTGCCCGAGCTGATCGACCGGATGCATCTGGGCGGGCACGCGTTCCTGGTCTCGGCCCACGTGGATGCCGAGACCCTTCAGCGCTGGGTCGCGAGGCGCCATCCCGGCGTGCGCGCGGGCTTTCCCGAGGATCGGGTCGCCGTCGAACGGTACGCCCGCGAGGCGTTGGCGATCCTGGGCCGGCTGACCGGGATCGTCCACGCGCTCCACGGGAGGGGATGGGTGCACGGCGACCTGCACCCCGCGAACGTGCTCATCGATGCCGCGGGCCGACTCAGCATCGTCGACTTCGAACTGGCGGCCCGCGCGGGCGCGCGCGTGCCGGTGGGATTGGGCTGTCCGGGGTTCGCCCGTCCCCGTCGTCATCGTGACGAACCCGTGGCGGAGCACGACGACCACTACGCCGTGGGCGCGCTCGCCCTGTGGCTCTTCCTGCCGATCGCGATCGTGCTCTCCGCCGACCCGACCCGCGCCCGGGAGCATGCCGCGTGGGCGCAGGAGCACTTCGCCCTCCCGCCCGAGTGGCGCGATCTCGTCGAGCGGGCGTACGGTCCGTTGTCGTCCCCCGCCGCTCTCGTGCGGGTGACACCGACCGCCCTCGTCCGCGCGATTCGGGCCTCGTCCACGCCCGACCGTTCCGATCGCCTCTTCCCCGGTGACGTCCTGCAATACCTGGAGAACGGTCGGCAGTTCGCGGCCGGTGCGGCGGGCGTGCTGTGGAGTCTGCGCCGGATCGGCGAGCGGGTGCCGCAAGCCTGGATCGACTGGCTGTCCCGCGCGGCGGGCGACGTCGGAGAAGCGGGCCTGCTCGACGGACGAGCCGGTATCGCCGTGGCGCTCGCCGCGTGCGGCCGGGCGGAGCGCGCGATCTCCCTGCTCGACGCCGCGGCCGAGGAGCTCTCGGCGTCGACCGATGCAACGCTGTACAGCGGCCGCGCGGGGATCGGCCTCGCGCTGCTCGATGCCGGCGGGGCCGGGCGAGAGCGCGCCGTGCTCCTGGCCGAGGGGATCCTCGATGCCCGGGTGCCCGCCGCCGCGACGTCGACCGGCCAGGCGGCGGGACTGATCGACGGCTGGTCGGGTGTCGCGGTGTTCCTGGCCGCCCTCGCCGCGGCGACGGGCGACGAACGCTATCTCGACGACGCGCAGCGCTGCATCGAGCGCGACCTTCGCGCCTGCGCCGCGGGACCCGACGGCGCCCTGCTCGTTGAGGAGCGCGGCATCCTGTATCCCTACCTGGCTCACGGTTCGGCCGGGATCGCCGTGGCGGCGGCTCGACTGGCGACGGCCGGTCGCTGCGTCCTGAGCGAGGAGCAGCTGCGCGGTCTCGTCACGGCGTTGAGTCCGGCGATCGTCATCGAGCCTGGCGTGTTCGACGGCCGCGCGGGGATGATCCTCGCGCTGGACGAGCTCGATCGGGCGGGTCTCGCCGACACTCGAGCCCTCGTTCGCATGCACGTGCGAGCGTTCGACGCCTACGCGATCACCTACCGGGACGGGTTCGCCGTGCTCGGCCGCGGACTCTCGCGCGTGTCGATGGACTACGCGACGGGCACGGCAGGGGTCGCGGCGGTGCTGTCCTCGGTGGAGACGGGCCGCGGCGCCTTCCCCCTCCTCGATGCCGTGGCCCCGGTCATGACACGACGAGACACCGCGCCGAGGGCGAGGGGGTGAGCGTGGCGCTGTCGCTGTTCGCCGTCTTCGTCCGGCCGCACCGCGGTCGGCTCCTCGTCATCGTCGCCACCGCCCTCGTCGCGGTGGCGTGCGCGCTGGCGCAGCCGCTGGCGGCGCAGGCGCTGATCGAAGCGGTGGGCACGAACGGCGCCGTCCTGCTCTGCCTCGCAACGCTCGTCGCGATCACCGTCCTCGAGGCGGTGGCCGCCGGCGTGCACACGGCGGTACTCGAGCGGGCGGGGGCCCGAGCGGTCTTCGATGTGCGCCGGGGACTGGCCGACCGCCTCCTGCGATGGCCCCTCCGCCGCTATCACGAGGGGCGGGCGGGGGAGCTCGTCAGCCTGCTGACCAGCGACACCGCCCAGATTCACACCATGCTCGTCGGCGGGGTGTTCGAGCTCGTGACCGCGATCGTCCTCACCGTCGGGGCGTGCACCCTGATGATCGTCATCAGCCCCCTCCTGTTCGCGGTGACGGTCGCGGCGATCGTCGGATCGGCCGTGATCGTGGGACTGGCCTCGGGACCGGTGCGCACGCTGAGTCGCCGCAGCCAGGACGAGACCGCGGCGATGGGGTCGGAGCTGGCCAGTTCGCTGCGCGCGTTACGGACCATCCGCACCGCGGGTGCGACCGACCCGTACGTCGAGCGATTGATCGAGCCCGCCGCCCGCGCGAGAGACGCGGCGATCGCCCTGGGCACGCGCGTGGCGGTGGTCTCTCCGGTCGGTCAGATGGCGACCCAGTGCGCGTTCCTCGGAGTGCTGGCGGTCGGGGCGATCCAGGTCGGCCGGGGTGAGATCGCCTTCGCCGATCTCCTGACCTTCCTGATGTACGTGGTGCTGGTGCTGTCACCCGTCGAGGGGGCCTTCCGGGCGATTCCGGTGCTGCAGAGGGCCCGCGCGTCGTGGGACCGGATCAGCGCCGCGATGGACGTGCCCGTCGAGAAGCCGCAGCAGTCGCGGCATCCCTCCGTCGCCTTTGCGCGTCGCGACAGTGCCCTGCCCCTCCGGCTGGAGGGGGTTTCCTTCCAGCACGGCGAGGGCACGGGCGGCGTCACCGACGCTTCCCTCACGGTGCGCGCGGGCAGTGTGTGCGCGCTCGTCGGCCCCTCGGGGAGCGGCAAGTCGACGATTCTCGACCTGGTCTCGCGCTTGTACGAACCCGACCGCGGCCGCATCCTGCTGGGCGAAGCCGATCTCGGCACGATCGATCGTCAGGAGCTGAGCAGCCGACTCGCGTACATGGAGCAGGGCGCGTCCCTCGTCGACGGCTCTCTCGCCGAGAACCTGCGATTGGCGGCCCCCGACGCCGACGACGCACAGCTGCGGGACGCCCTCGACGCGGTGGGCCTCGGGTATCTCGTGGACGAAGATCCGCGCGGCATCCATTCCCCGCTGGGCGAGTCGGGGCGGACGCTCTCGGGCGGGGAAGCCCAGCGCGTCGCCCTCGCCCGCACCGTCCTCTCGCCCGCTCCGATCGTCCTCATCGACGAGCCGACCTCGCGACTGGATCCCGAGTCGGAGGCGCGGGTGACTTCCGTCATCGACGGCTTGGCCGGCCGCAGGACGGTGCTCGTCGTGACCCACCGGCTCCGCGCGGTGGTCACCGCCGATCAGGTGTTCTACCTCCGGCGCGACGGCACCATCACCAGCGGCACTCACGCGCAGCTCGTCCGCACCTCCCGTTCCTACTCCCGTCTCGCCCGCCTCTCGCTCGCGGGTTAGCCCGCTCGCCGTCTGAAGGACATCATGCAGAGAACCTCCGCCCCGCTGCCGGCGCCGCACGCCACCCCCGAACGACTGCGCGCCCTCGCCGACACGATCGAGGCGCGACGGCCGGAGGTCCTCGCCCTGCTCACGGTCATCTCCACGAGGAAGGCGGCTGAGTACGAAGTGGATGCCGCCGTCGCGGCGTTGCGCGGAGCCGAGCGCGAGATCGCCACCCACCGGCCCCCGCGCCTCTCGACGATCGCGGTCTTCCTGCCCTCGAACGTCGTGCTCTACTCCTACGTCCTGTACGCCGTCATCCCCTCGCTCTACGCCGCGAACATCGTCATCCGGCCGGCGACGCATGTGCGCGGCACCGTCATCGCCCTGCACGCGTTGCTCGCGCGCGTGCACGGTCTGGCGATCGAGATCCGCGACGAGACCCAGCGGCAGTTCGTCGAGAAAAGCGTGCCCGCGGCGCAGGCCGTGGTCTTCGCGGGGGCCTACCAGAACGCCGAGCGCATCCGCGCGCGCCTGCGACGCGATCAGATCATGTTCTTCCTCGGCTCGGGGATCAATCCGATCGTCGTCACCGCCCGGGCCGACCCCGAGCACGCGGCACGGGAGATCGTCGACATCCGCCTGCTGAACTCGGGACAGGACTGCCTCGGCCCCGACGCGATCTGGGTGGAGCGCGAAGCGGCGGGTGGCTTCCTCGCCGCTCTCGAGCGCCGACTCGATCACGTCCGCTACGGACGCTACGACGACCCGCGCACCGACTACGGCGCGATCTTCTACCCCGGCATCGTGCGCGACATCGCGGACTACCTCCACCGCCACCAGGACCGCATCCAGCGCGGGGGATGCATCGATTTCCGCGCTCGGCACATCGAACCGACCGTCGTGCTGTGGGACGACGCGACCCGGATGGAGGTCCTGGAGTTCTTCGCGCCCGTGTTCAACGTCGGTCTCTACGACGGCGAAGACGCGGTCGTGCGAACGCTCGACTCGGCGCAGTACCACGAGCGCGCGATGGGGGCGACGGTCTTCGGTCCCACCCGGCGACTGGTCGCCGCGCTCGCGCGCCGGCACACGCTGACCCTCGACGAGACGTTGCTCGCCGTCGACGACGGCAACGTCCCCCTGGGCGGGCGGGGGGCGATGGCGAACTACATCGCGTTCGACGGTGCCCTTCACCCGCAGCCGATCCTGCTGTCGCAGGGGCTGGCCCAGTACTTCCCGACGTCGTCCGTCGCAGAGGCGAGCGCATGACGGGCTCGACGGCATCGACGTGGGAGCGTGTCGCGGACGGCCTCGTCGCCCACGGCGTCGACACGGTCTTCGGGCTCCCGGGCGATGACATGACGATCCTCGCCGCTCTCGACGGTCGCGGCATCCGAGTCCTGCTCGTGCGCGACCAGCGGCACGCCGTGTATCAGGCGATCGGCTACGGACGCGTCTCGGGGCGGCCCTCGGTGTGCTTCGTCGGCAAGGGACCCGCGCTCACGCACGCGGCCACGGGGCTGCTCGAAGCGCGATCCCTGCGTCACCCCCTCCTGCTGATCAGTTCCGGTGTCCCGGTCGACAAGCTCGGAACGGGCGCGTTCCAGGAGCTGGATCCGCTCGAGACGATGGGTGCGCTGACCGTCGGCGCGATCCGGGTCGAGGGGCATTCGGTGTCGGAGGGCGTCGACGACGCTCTTCGCCTCAGCAGACGGGGGCGAGGCCCGGTGCTGCTCGAGGTGCCGGAGGGACTGCGCGCGTCCGACGACGTGTGCGCGCCGCGCCGGTCGCCGCGCGACGTGCGGGTGCGCCGGAACGTCCCCCTGCCGACCACGCTCCGCGCGGCACGGAGGCCGCTCGTGCTCGTCGGTGGCGGGTGCGGGGAGGGGGAGACCGCCGAGCACCTCCTTCCGCTCGTCGAGCGGCTCGGTGCCGCGGTCATGGTCACGGCATCCGGTCGCGGACTCGTCGACGAACGGCATCCGGCCTTTCTGGGCGTGAGCGGCCTCTACGCCCCCGCGGGAGCGGCCGGAATCCTCCGCGAGGTCGATGTCATCCTGGCTCTGGGGACCCGCCTCGAAGAGACGGCGACCTTCGGCTGGGACACGGCGTTGCGGCCGGATCATCGCATCGTGCAGGTTCTCGACGACGAGAGCGACTTCACGCACGCGCGCGTCACCGAGCGCGTCGTCGCGGATGTCGGCGACGCCGTGCGCTCGTGGGGGAGCGCTCTCTCGGAGCGGGCCGCCGGCGACGCCTGGGCGGACACCGTCGCCGGGGTGCACCGCGCCCTGATCGAGGCGGGCGAGCGAGAGTCGGCGCTCGTCCCCGCATCGGTGCCGCGTGTGCGCGACGTGCTTCGAGAACTGGATGCCGTCCTGCCGACGGCGCGGATCAGCGTGCACGAGAACGGGTTGCACGACATCTGGTCGTACGTCTTCCCGACGTGGATCGTGCACCGTGACGCGGCGTGCCTGGTGCCCAGCGAGCAGACCCCTCTGGGTTTCGGGATGGCGGCGGCTCGGGGAGTGACGGCGGCCGATCCGCGACCGGTGGTGGTGATCGGGGGAGACGGCGCGTTCGGCGCGGTCGGGGCCGATCTGTCGGGTCTCGCCGCGGTCTCGACGCCGCTGCTGGTGGTGGTGCTCAACGACGGGGGATTCGGGTGGCTCGAGGTGAACCGGCGTCAGGCCGGCGCGCCGTTCGGCTTTCTCGGGAGCCGCACCGTGGTTCGCGGGCTGTGCGCGGCGTACGGGCTCGATCACGTGGACTGCGAAGACGCGGCGACGCTCGGCGACGCGGTCCGGCGCGCCTGGGCGATCGCCCGGGGCGGCGGGGCGGTCGTGCTCGACGTCGCGACCCTGTTGGACGACGTCCCGCCCGGGTTCGAGCAACTCGCGGGGGACTTCCCGCTCGTCGTGTCGACGGCGCCGACGACGGAGGGAGTCCGCTGATGGACGCGCTCCTCTTTCCGGGGCTCACGCCGGCGCGTCATCGCCACGTCCGACGGTTTCTGAGCCGGTCGCCGCTCGCGCGACGGCGCTTCGACGAGTGCAGTGAGGCGCTGGGCTACGACCTCGAGCAGGCGTATGCCGACGCCGACATCTACGACTGGGAGCCGTATCAGTGCGCGTTCCTCGCCATCAATCTCGCCCTGGCGGACTGGGCCCGCGTCGAGAAGGGGCTGCGGGCCCAGGCGGTCTGCGGGCAGAGCTTCGGCGGCTTCGCGGGCGCGGTGGCGGCCGGGTGCGTACCGCTGGGCGAGATGGCCGCTCTTCTCGCGCGGAGTACGGCGGTGGAGCGCGCGTTCTTCGACGCTCTGGACGAGCCGCTCGCGTGCGTCTTCTTCTCGCGCGTGGACGTCGACCACGTCGATGAGCTCGTCGCGCGAGCGGAGCAGCCGGGCGGGTGGGCCGAGGTCTCGGTGCGCGCGGACCGCGGTGTCCACGCGGTCTCGGGGACCGTCGAGACCATCGCCCGCCTCGAGGCCGCCGTGCGCGCACGCGGCGGGATCGTCTACTACACGATCAACCGCGCGGAGCACTGTCGGCGGATGCTGCCCCTCCGCGACCGCGTCGAGCGCGAGGCCTACGCCGGAGTGGTGTTCGCGGATCCCGCGGTGCCCGTCGTCTCCGACGTCACGGGCGAGGCGCTGCGTACGGCCGACGCAGTGCGCACCGACCTGCTCGCGGGCTGGACGCACGCGACGGTGGCCGAGACGCTCTACGGCGGCGTGTCGGCCCTCGGCGTGCGCCGCCTCATCGTCCCCGGCCCGCCGTCGGCCTTTCGACGGCACGGCGGCGGTCGCTTCGAGATCCTCGCGATCTCTCCGGCATCGGTATCGGAGGCTTCGCGATGACGGCGCGAACGATCGTCGTGGCGGGAGGCTCCCGCGGTATCGGGGGCGAGGTCGCGGCCCGTCTGGCCGTCGCGGGACACCGGGTGATCGTCGGATGCCGGGAGAAGCACGCGAGAGCGCGACGGATGTCCGAGCGGGTCGTGGCCGCCGGCGGTCGGGCTCTCGACGTGCGGGTCGGAGACCTGCGTGCTCCCGAGGTGCGTCGAGACCTCCTCCGCGACGTCGACCACCTCGACGTGCTCGTGCTGGCCGCGTCCGGGGGTATGGAGGTGGGCAGCTCGGACGCGTCGGCCTTCGCGCTCAACCGGGATGCCCTGGTCGCCCTCGCCGAGAAAGCGCTCGTCCGGATGGGCCGCGGGGGCGTGATCGTGTACCTCACGAGCCACCAGGCGCACTTCAGTCGGGACGTCGTGCCCGAGAGCGAGTACGCGCGGGTGGCGGCATCGAAGCGGGCCGGTGAAGACGGTCTGCGCGCTCTGGCCGACCGCGTCCACGCGGTCGGCGCGCGGCTGGTCGTCGTGTCGGCCGACGCCGTCGTCGATTCCGCGACGACGCTGCTCCTGGAACGACGTCGCCCCGGATCCACCGCGCAGAGGCTGCGCGAGGTGACGGCGCTGCCGACGACCCGCGAGGTCGCCGACACGGTGCTCGCCGTGATCGATGGGTCGCGCCCGTTCGCCGACACCGTCTACCACGGGGGCACGGAATGGTTCCTGCAGCGCGGGGCGGTGCCCGAGCAGGCGCGCTGCGCGCGCATCGCCCGGCCCGGGAGCGAGCGCGCGTGCGCGTCCGCCCTCGTCAGACGCCTGCGTGCCGAGCTGGGTCGCCGGGGGATCACCGCGCTCGACAGGGTGCTCGTCTGCGACGAGTCGACGCCCGAGACCGCCCTCGTCGTCCTCGCGCTGATGGGGACGGGGGCGTCGGTGGTCCTGATCGACCCGGGACTGCCTCCCGCGGAGGTCGCGGCGATCGCCACGCGCAGCGCGTGCACGGTCGCGGTGACCGCCCCGTCGCGGGCGTCCGCGCGTGATCGCCGCGATCTGGGGTCGTCCGAGGGGCTCGTCGCGGCCGTCGAGGGTCGTCGTGAGTGCGCCTGCGGCGTCGAACGGTCCGCGCTTCTCGACACGTGGGCGGGCCGCGACGACGCCCTGGTGCTCTGGACGTCGGGGTCGTCGGGTCGCCCCCGCGGGGTCGTGCGCTCGGGTGCGTCCGTGCTGGCGAACGTGAGCGCGACCGTCGAGGCGATGGGGTATCGCGCCGACGACGTGCTCCTCCCTCTGCTGCCGATCAGCCACCAGTACGGGTTCTCGCTCGTCGTCGCGTGGTGGCTCGTCGGGTGCACCCTGGTGCTCGGAAATCACCGCCGTCCGGTCAAGACCCTGGCCGACGCGCGCTCGCTCGGCATCACCGTGGTCGACGCGGCCCCGTCGGTGATCGACGACGTCCTGCGCGCCGTCGAGGCGCGCGGGCTCGGCGAGGTCGCCCCGAGGGTGCGGATGTGGTGCGTCGGCGGATCGCCGCTGCGCGCGTCGCTGGCGAGGCGCTTCCTCGCGGAGACGGGGCAGACGCTCCTCGACGGGTACGGTTCGACCGAGCTCGGGAACGTCTCCCTGGCGACGCTCGACCGACCCGAGGGTCTGGGGCGGCTCCTCCCCGGCGTCGCGGTCGCGATCCGTCGCCCGGACGGGAGCCCGGCGGACGCCGGCGAGACGGGCGAGCTCTGGATCCGTTCCGACCACGCCTTCACCGCGACCCTCGACGACGAACGACCGGTCGAGGTCGAGGACGGGTGGTACCGCACCGGCGACATCGGATCCCGGGATGCCGCGGGCGTCCTGCGCGTGATCGGGCGCGCGGGGGCCGTGCATCGCGGGGGCTTCACCGTCTACGGTTCCCATCTCGAGGACCGCGCCGATGAGGCCGGCATCCCACTCACCCTCATCGCGCTCCCCGACGAACGGCGCGGTGCCCACCTCACGGCGTTCATCGAGGACCACGGCCCGGGAACGCGGACCGACTGGGCCGAGCGCCTCCGGGCCGTGCTGCCCCGCCACGAATGGCCGAACCGCGTGGTCGTCGTCCCCGACCTCCCGCGGCTGGGTAACGGAAAGGTCGACCGGGCGCGCCTGACGCACCTCGCCGCCGCCGGGCGCACGGCGGCACGGAAAGGCGGTCGTCCCGATGTCGTCGCATGAGACGCGGGGGTCGCGGCGGTCGCTCCTGGGCACCGCGGCGGCACTGACCAGGGGCCCGGCCGAGCTCCTGGACTTCGTGATCCCGCTCTGGGCCGGGCTCGTCCTCGGTCTGGATGCCACGTCCATCGGGCTTCTCGTTGCCGTCGAGCTGGCCGTGTCGTGCCTGGCTCGTCCGCTGGCCGGGCGGATGGCGGATCGCGGTGACCGGCGACGGGTCGCGGCGGTCGGAGCGCTCGTCTCCGGTCTGGGCGCGGCGGGCTATGCCCTGGCGACGAGCGCGTCCAGCGGGTTCGCGTTCCTCGCGGCGATCGTGGGCGGTCTGGGCGGCTCGTTGCTCTGGGTGGCGCTGCGGGCGATCGTCAGCGAGGAGCACGTCTCACGCCCGTCCGCGTTCGCCGGTCTCCTGGCCGCCGAGGAGGCCGGGGCAGCCGTCGCCTTCGTCGTCGGCCTCTCCGCACTCGGCGCCATCGGCTACTCGGCCCTGTTCCTTCTCGCCGGGGCGTCGTGCGTGATGGGCGCGGTGGTGCTGGCATCCCTCCCGCCGGATGCCGCGGGGCGGGCGCGGCAACCCGGTCCGGCGCGCGCGGCGGCCCGCCGGATCGCGCCCATGCTCGTCGCCGTGGTCGGATCGATGGCGGCCGAGGCGGGGATCGGCATCCTGTTGCTGATCCACCTGCAGAAGCACTTCGGTCTCGGTGTGGTCGAGACCGCCTGGGTGTTCCTCCCCGGCGCGATCGCGCTCGCCGTCCTCCCGCGGCCGTTGCACCTTGTCGTGGTGCGGATCGGGCGGCGTCGGGCGCTGCTGGCGGCCGGGGTGCTCAGTGCCGCCTTCGCCGCGGGGCTCGCGCTCGCGTCGAGTCCGCTGATGATCGCGATCCTGTGGGTATCGAGTGCCGTCGCGTGGGCCGTCGTCGTGCCCGTGGAACAGGAGGCGGTCGCGGAGTCGGTCGACGGCTCGACGTTCGGGACGGCGATGGGCGCGTACGAGGCGGCTGCGCTCGCGGGCGGCGCGATCGGTACGGCGCTCGCGGGAGTCGCCTACGAGGCGGGGTCGTGGCAGCTCGCCTGTGTCTCCTTCGCGATCGTCGCTCTGCTCGGCGCGTGCGCGGGACCGTTGGCGCTGCGCGCCATGGGCGTCGCCGACCGACCCGCGCCACGCGGTCCGGAACCGGGGGAGAGGCCATGACGGGCCGTTCGTGCTGGGTCGGGGCGAGCGCGCGCGCGGACATCGGGGCGCGCGCCCTCCTCGCCGGGAGCGACGCGGCCGGGCCGTTCGACGGCGCTCCACTCGCTCTCGAGATCATTCCGGATGCCGCGCGTCGAACGCCGCAGGTGGCCCTGCGGCGCTGCCTCGAGGTGTTGATGCCCGGTGTCGGCTCCTCCCTCTCGACGGTCGATCTGCTGCTCGTCTTCGCCGGTTCCTTCGCCACGGCGTTCGCGCGACGACTCGTCGTGGCCGTGGAGGAGTCGCGGCGCGTGCGACCGACGGACTCGACCGGCATGGAGACGTCCGAGACGGTGCGGGCAGCCCTGGTGGCCCTCGATGCCGGACGGCCGCGCAGCGCCGTCATCGTGGCATCCGATTTCGACCCCGTCCTCGCGAGCGCGGTGACGAGCGCGTGTTCTTCCGCTCTCGTGGTGCGTTTCGAGCTGTACGGGCCGGAACCCGAGGACTGCGACGTGTGGGCGACCCATGTCGCGTCGCCGCGAGCCGGGGGAGGCGGATCGTGACCGCCGTGGTGTTCACCGGACTCGGCGCCGTCTCGGCGTACGGCACCGTCGACGGCCGGGGAGTGCCGCGACTCCTGCACGGTCTCGCGGAGGGGCGGCCGCCGGCGTTCGCCCCCGCGGAAGACCCGGCGACGTGTCCGATCGATCCGACCCTGCTCGACGAGAAGGAGCCCCGCCGGTGGCTCCCCGCCGCGATCGGCGAAGCGCTCAGCGGCGCGCGTTGGCCCGAGGACGGGGCCCCGCCCGTCCTGCTCCTCGCGGGCCAGGCCCCCGCGCCGGAGGCGAGCGACAACCCGCTCTACGCGGCCGTCGCGGTCGAGGTCGGACCTCATCGCTGGGAGCACCCGCTCGTGATCTCGCACGCCTGCGCGAGCGCCCTGTTCGCGGTGCACTTCGCGGAGCGGCTGATACGGAGCGGGGCGCACGATGCCGTCCTCGTTGCCGGCGTGTCGGTGTGCACCCCCTGCGCGAGCGAGAGCCTCCGCGTCGTCAAAGCGATCGGCACGGTACCGTCTCGCCCCTTCGACCGGGAGCGCGACGGCATCCTGATCGGCGAGGGGGCGGGCGCCGTCCTCCTCGAGCGCGCGTCCACCGCTCTCGCCCGCGGGGCCGTGCCCCTCGCGGAACTGGGCGCCTCGGTCGCCGAGATCGGTGGGGCGTCGTCGGCGGCATCCGATTCCGCGATCGTCTTCGACGCGATGACCCGTGCGATCCGGGATGCCGGAGCACCGGGCGTCGACTACGTGCACGCCCACGCGACCGGAACCGTGCAGGGAGACGCCGCCGAGATCGAGGCGGTGTCCCGCCTCGCCGCGGAGCGCGGCCTTTCGGAGCTTCCGGTGTCGTCACACAAGGGCGCTCTCGGTCACCTTCTGCACGCCTCCGGCTTCCCCGGTCTCATCGTGGCGGTGTCGGCGGTGCGCGACGGGGTGCTGCCCACCACCGTCGGTCTGCGCCGGCCCCTCGCCGCCGACGGCGTCGACCTCCTCGTCGAGGGCCCCGCGATCCGCCCGCGCCGGCGCGTGGATCGCGCGCTCGTGAATGCCTTCGGCTTCGGCGGCAACAACGCGTGCGTGCTCGTCCGGCGCAGCCCCTCCGTCCGTCCGCATCGCCCGTCCGGGTTCACCCCACCCGGCTGAGAAGGAGCCCATCCGTGTCTTCGCTGACGAGGCTGAGCCTCGCCAACCGTCTTGTCGTCATCCTCCTGTCGCTGTTCGTCGTCGTCGCCGGCGTGGTCGCCGCGGCGGGTCTGCGGCAAGAACTCCTGCCGTCGCTGCAGCCCCCGAGCGTCTCGGTCGTGGCGACCTACGCGGGCGCGTCGGCGACCGCGGTGGAGCGCGAGGTGACGGTTCCTCTGGAGGAGGCCGTCAGAGCCGTGCGGGGTGTCCAGACGGTGACGTCGACCTCGAGCGCCGGTGTGTCCCGGGTGACGGCCGGATGGAGAGACGGGCGCGATGCGCAGCAGGTGATCGATGACGTGCGATCCGCCACGGCCGGGATCGGGTCGTCGCTGCCGGCGGGTGTGACGCTCGAGACCTACACCGACTCGACGGACGACCTCCCGGCCGTGCAACTCGCGGTGACGTCGGCCAGTGATCTGTCCGATCTGAGTGCGCAGCTCCAGCGCTCGCTGGTGCCGGCGTTGAGGGCGGTCGACGGCGTGCGCGACGTGACGGTGGCGGGGGTCGACGAGAAGCAGCTCGTCGTCACGGTGCGCCCGGCCGACGCGACGGCGAAGGAGGTCACGGCGGCCCAGGTCGACGAGGTGCTGACGGCATCCGTGGTGGTGACGCCCGCGGGGACGAGCCTCGACGGTGCGACGGTGCGCGCTGTCGAGGTGGGCGGGATCCCCCTCTCCGTCGAAGAGGTGGCCGCACGGGTCATCCCGACAGCGAAGGGCCCTGTGGCCATCGGGGATGTCGCGGATGTCGCCATCGAGAGCGCCCCGCAGACCTCGCTCGCACGGTTGGGGAATGAGCCCGCACTGACGTTGTCGATCACCAAGACCCCGGAAGCGAGCGTGGGGGCGGTCTCGCACGCGGTCAGCCGGGTGCTCGAGAGTCAGCGTGATGCGCTGTCTCCCGGCGTGGAATTCACGACGATCTTCGACCAGGCCCCGTACATCGAGCAGTCGCTGCACGATCTCACCACCGAGGGAGTCCTCGGGCTCGTCTTCGCGATCGCGGTGATCCTGGTCTTCCTCCTGTCGGTCCGGGCCACGATCATCACGGCGATCTCGATCCCCCTGTCGGTGCTGATCGCGATGATCGGCCTCGCGGTGGGCGGTTTCTCCCTGAGCATCCTGACCCTCGCGGCCCTCACCATCGCCGTCGGGCGCGTGGTCGACGACTCCATCGTCGTCATCGAGAACATCGCGAGGCACGAGCGGATCGAGAAGCTGACGACCCCGCGCCTCGTGCGGGCGGTGCGCGAGGTGGCCGGGGCCATCACGGCGTCGACGTTGACCACCGTGGCGGTCTTCCTTCCCATCGCGTTCGTGTCGGGAACCACGGGCGAACTGCTCCGGCCGTTCGCCGTGACCGTGACGATCGCTCTGCTCGGGTCTCTCCTGGTCTCGCTGACGGTCGTGCCGGTGCTGGCCTCCTCTCTCCTGCGGCGGCGGTCCGCGCGGCCGCCGGCACCCGAGGGAGCACGCACGCGGCACGCGCGTCAGGCGGCGATGAGCGCGCGAGAAGAAGAGCGACGCGCGCGGTGGGCGGCTCATCACGAGCACAGGCGCGCGCGGCGGGGCGACCCCCCTCCGGCACCCGTGCCCTCGCCGGGATCACGCGCCGAGCGTGAACCGTTCGATCGGCTCCAGAGCCTGTACCTCCCGGTCCTGCACCTCTCGTTGCGCCGTCCGATCGCGACGCTCATCGTCGGTGCGTTCGTGTTCGCCCTGACCATCGGTGCCTCCGGGGCGCTGCGGCAGAACTTCCTCGACGACGGAGGCGGGCGTCCCACGGTCTCGGTCACCCAGACGCTGCCGCCTGGCACGTCGCTCGTGTCCGCGAGCGATCACGCGGCACGCCTCGAGGCCATCCTGAACCGCGACGACGACGTCGTGAACACCCTGACGACCGTCAGCGGCGACAGCGCCGCGCACACTGTGCTCCTCGAACCCGATGCCGATGTCGAGGCCACGGTGACCCGCCTGCGCGCCGAGTTCGCCGACCTCGCCGACGTGGGTCAGGTCGTCGTGCAGAACGCTTCCTCCGCCGGCGGGTCCGACCTCACCGTCACGGTGTCCGGGGGCGACGATCAGGCGCGAGCGGCCGGAGCCGCGCGGGTGCAGGCGGCGCTGGGCGATCTCCCTGACCTCGACGATGTCCGCAGCGACGCGGCGGCGGACCTGCCGCTGCTCTCCGTCGCCGTCGATCACCAGCGCGCCGCCCAGTACGGTTTCACCCAGGCCGACGTCGGACGCGCGATCCAGGACGCGCTCCGGGGGACGGTCACCGGCACCGTCGACATCGATGGCCGCACTCTCGAGGTGGTTCTGCGCGGTCAGGGGAGCGACTCCTCACCCGATCAGATCGGTGCGCTCGAGCTCCCCGTGTCGGCGATCCAGCAGGCCGCCGCGCAGAAGCGAGCCGCAGACGCACTCGCCGCCGACCAGAGCGCGCTCCAGGTCGAAGCGGAAGCACAACAGGACCGCGACCTCGCGGAGCAGCTGACCGACGCGCGCGGCGCCCGCGCGCAGGCGCAGGGGCAGCTGAGCGACCTCGTTGCCCAGCTCGGCGCGCTGAACGCCGCCCCCGTCCCCGCACCGTCGTCCTCGACGCCCCCCGCCGATCCCGGCCTCGATCCGTCGGAGGCTGCCGCTCGGGACGCGGCGGAGGCACGAGCGGAGGTCGACGCTCTGTCCGCCGCTCTGGCCGAGGAGCAGCGACGCCAACAGATCGGGCAGCTCCAAGACGCGATCGCGCAGACGAAGAGCACGATCGAGCAGCTCGGGAAGCAGGTGGACACGCTGATCGAAACGCGTGAGGAGCAGACCTCTCAGCGCGCGAAGGCGGCCGCCCTCGCGGATCGGCAGAAGGGGCTGCCCGAGGTGACGGCGACGCCGATCCAGGTGCGAGACATCGCGACCGTTCACAGCGCGACCGGCGTCTCGACGATCACCCGGACCGACGGCGTTCGCGCGATCACGCTCACCGCGACGCCGACCGGCGACGATCCGTCCGCTGTCCTGCAGAACGTCGGCGCAGCCCTGGGCTCGCTCGATCTGCCGGGCGGGGTGACAGCGCGTCTGGGCGGAGCCGCGACGGAGCAGGACGACGCGCTCACGCAGCTCGGGCTCGCGATGCTCGCGGCCATCGGCATCGTCTTCCTGATCATGGCCGCGACGCTGCGCAGTCTTGTGCAGCCGCTCGTCCTGCTCGTGTCGATTCCGTTCGCCGCCACCGGGGCCGTCGCGCTGATGCTGGCCACGGGCACCCCGCTCGGGGTACCGGCGATGATCGGCCTGCTGATGCTGATCGGCATCGTCGTCACGAATGCCATCGTGCTCGTCGACCTGATCAACGCGCGTCGGACCGCCGGCCACGACCTCGCGTCAGCCGTGATCGACGGTGCGCGGCTTCGCGTGCGTCCGATCCTGATGACCGCAGCGGCGACGATCCTCGCCCTCGTGCCGATGGCTCTCGGGCTGACCGGTGGCGGGGTGTTCATCTCCCACGCCCTGGCGATCGTGGTCATCGGCGGACTCGTCACTTCGACCCTGCTGACGCTGGTGTTCGTACCGGTGCTCTACCTGCTGATCGAGCGCAGCGCCCAGCGACGCCGGGAGCGCCGTCGGCCCGCGTAACCGCCGTCCCGCCCACGCCGAGTGCTCTCGCGTTCGGGGTGTGTGATCTTTCGCGCCCGGGAGCCTTCGCGCCCCCGGGCGCGAGACCCGCGCCCTGCCATCACCGGTCGTCCCCTTCGTCGTGGGGCACGCCCCCTCGTGGTCACGTCGCGAGTCTGGGCCGACGCTCGGGGACCTCGGGGAGGATCTCCGCGCGGGTCGCGCGCGATGGCGCGGGCCGCTCTTGGTTGAACCGCCCCATGCCGATCGACGAAGAAGACGAGCTGGCGGCGCTGCGCCGACGGGCCTACGCCCCCGACGGTGATATCTCGGCCGACCCCGCGGCGCTCAGCCGCCTGATCGAGCTCGAGGCGCGGGTCGCCGCGCGCGACGCGGCTCCCGCGTCCGCTCGACCGAGAGCGGAAGAGCCGACGCCGGAGGAGCGGGGCCCGGCACAACCCGCCCCGCTGAGCCCCACTCCCACGACCCCTGACGCGCCGACGGACACGGATTCGGATGCCACCCCCGAACGCCCACAGCACCCTCGCTCGCACCCGCGCCGGTCACGGGTCCTCGTCATCGGCGCCGTCGTCCTGGTGGCGGCGATCTGGATCACCACGCGGCTGCTCGTGCAGGGTGCGCGGAGCGATCCGCTCCGCGCCGGAGTCGAGGAGGTCGCCCGGCTGAGCCCCGACCCCGGCTACGAGGCACCCGGGGTGCTGTACCGGGGGTGACCGGGAGGGTGACCGCGCACACCGCCTTCGAGGGCTTCCGGGTGATCTCCTACCCCTCCTTCCGCGAGGGAGATCAGGTGCCGAGATGCATGACCATCTGGCAGCCCCACCTGCTGGAGGAGGACGGATCGGGCCTCTCCTACGGCGGGGAAGGCCTGGTGCCGTCGTGCGGAGCGGGTGCCTTCCCGGCGGCGTACATGATTCTGCTGACGGACGGTTCGGCCGAGCGTGCTCTCACCGACCTTCCGCCCGACACCGCTCTGCAGTTCGTCTACGGCGAGGACGTCGACCAGATCGTGGTGTTCCGCGGCTGACGGCCGCATCCCGCACCGCCCTCGCGGAGGAGCATCCTCCGCGAGGGCGGTGCGCTTCCTCGGCCGTCCGCGCGCACGGACCCGAAAACGACGACGCCCCGGCGAGAGAGCCGGGGCGTCGTCGAAGCAGCGGGGCGTCAGGCCGCGGACGTCACCGCGAACTGCACCGATCCCTGGGGGTCGATCTGCGCGTCCAAGACGCGGTCGTCGAGGACGACGGCTGCGTCGGTGTCGAGGAACACGCGGGCTCCCGCGTTCTCGACGACGGCGTCACTGGGCTCGGGGGCGTCGACCACCGAGAGCGTGAACTGGGACTCGGGCGAACCGGCGCCCTGGATGCGCACCCCGCCCTGCGGGGCGTCGGGGAACTGCGCGGTGATGGTCTTGACGGCGGTCGTGGCCTCTTCGGTGAGCGTCAGCATGTCGGTGCTCTCCTTCTCTGATCGACGACAGGAGCCAGCCACGATGCCGAGAATGAGCGCGGCTCTCAACCTCTGGCATCCATTTCCAGGGGATTCCCACCGCGCGCATACGGGCCCCGCAGGGCGGCCCGGGCGGATCAGGGGAGCAGGCCCGCGCGTCGCGCACGGGCGACCGCGGCGTGCCGGGTCGAGGCGTCGAGCTTCGCCATCGCCGACGCCAGGTAGGACTTCACGGTGGTCTCTCGAAGGTGCAGGGATGCCGCGATCTCGCCGTTCGTCGACCCCACCGCCGCGCACGCGAGCACGTCGATCTCGCGGCGCGACAGGTGGATGTCGGTGTCTTCGCGCGCGCTGGGGGCGTCGCCGGTCAGGGCGGCGAGGCGACCCTCGAGGTCCTCGAGCCGCCGCCGTACGTCGTCGTCGGCGACGGTCGCGGCGATGCTGCGCAGCTGCGCGTAGCTCTCCCGGATCTCCTCGCGGACGCCCGCGCTGAGGCCGCTCTCGCCCGTCGGCATCGTGGAGAGACGGCGGTCCACCTCTTCACGGACGCGGAGTTCCGTTCCGAGTTCGCCGGCGACATCGAACGCGGGTCGTGCTTCGAGGTCGTTCACCGGAGCCTGCGCCCATGACCCGCAGTACAGCACGCCTCGCGCGCTGCCGCGCACGAGCACGGGCACGGCGAAGAGCGTGGCGATCCCCTCCCCGAGGATGGCTCGGTCGTAGTCGTGGGTGATCGACCGGGCCGTGCGGTAGTCCAGCGTCATCCGGGGACGGCGTTCAACGAGCGCGCGGCCTCCGAGCCCGCGTTCCGCGCGGACGACGAGACCCTCGATGCTGCGGGTGCGCGCGCCGACGATGGTGGTCACGTGGACGGCGCCGTCGTGCTCGAGTCCGCCGAAAGCCAGGGGGAAGTGGGTGCGCCGCGCGAGCTCGGCGACCGCGTGCGACACCAGGGTCGCGTCGTCGCGAAGAACGGTCGGTGCTCCCACGAGAACTACCTACTTCCGGGGGTGACGGCCTCGTCGCCGCCTTTCGTAGCGTCGACCCTACCACCGGGAGCGCTACCACGATCCCGGTGATCATCCCCCCATCGGTGCAGTGCTGCACCGGTCCCATGAGGCAAGGAGGCCACATGACGGACAGAAGGATCGACCCCGTCCCCGGGGGCGGCGTCGACTACATCGCGGTCGAGGAATCCGCGCCGTTCCGCGAGTTGAAGAGGCGTCAACGCAGCTTCATCTTCCCGCTCGCCGTGGCGTTCCTCGTCTGGTATTTCGCCTACGTGCTGCTGTCGTCGTTCGCTCCGGCGTTCATGGCTCAGCCGGTGTTCGGAGCGGTCACGGTCGGACTGCTGTTCGGCCTCGGGCAGTTCGTGACCACCTTCGCCATCACGATGGGGTACGTCGCCTATGCGAACCGGCGACTGGACCCCATCGCCGAAGAGTTGCGTGACGACCTCGAGCGCACGGAGCGGGGGGCGAAGTGAACGAGGTCTTCGGCACCGTCCACGCCGCCGTGCAGACGGTGGAGAACAACCCCGTCTTGAACATCTCGATCTTCGGGGCGTTCGTGGCGGTGACGCTGTTCATCGTCATCCGGGCCAGTCGCAACAGCAAGACCGCGGCCGACTACTATGCCGCGGGACGCTCTTTCACCGGCCCCCAGAACGGTTTCGCGATCGCCGGCGACTACCTCTCCGCCGCCTCCTTCCTCGGCATCGTGGGGGCCATCGCCATCAACGGCTACGACGGCTTCCTCTACTCGATCGGCTTCCTGGTCGCGTGGCTGGTCGCACTGCTCCTGGTCGCCGAACTCATGCGCAACACGGGCAAGTTCACGATGGCCGACGTGCTGTCGTTCCGCCTGAAGGAGCGACCGGTGCGGATGGCGGCGGCGATCACCACCCTCGCGGTGTGCTTCTTCTATCTCCTGGCGCAGATGGCCGGCGCGGGTGGTCTCGTCTCGCTGCTGCTGGGCATCACCGAGAAGCTCGGCCAGTCCATCGTCGTCGCCGTGGTGGGCGTGCTGATGATCGTGTACGTCCTCATCGGCGGCATGAAGGGCACCACCTGGGTGCAGATCGTCAAGGCGTTCCTGCTCATCGGCGGCGCCGTCGTGATGACGATCTGGGTGCTCGCGATCAACGGCTTCAACCTCAACACGCTCCTCGAGGCCGCCGTGGCCGCGTCCCCGAAGGGCGAGGCGGTGCTGGCCCCGGGTCTGCAGTACGGCAAGAATCCCTGGGACTTCATCTCGCTCGCGCTCGCGCTGGTGCTGGGCACCGCGGGTCTGCCGCACGTGCTCATGCGCTTCTACACGGTGCCGACCGCGAAGGAGGCCCGTCGCTCGGTCGTGTGGGCGATCTGGCTCATCGGGCTCTTCTACATCCTCACCCTCGTGCTCGGTTATGGCGCGGGCGCGCTGGTGGGTCCGGATGCCATCCTCGCGGCTCCCGGGGGAGTGAACGCCGCGGCCCCGCTGCTCGCGCTCGCCCTCGGTGGTCCGATCCTGCTCGGTTTCATCTCGGCCGTGGCCTTCGCGACGATCCTGGCGGTGGTCGCGGGGCTGACGATCACCGCGGCGGCGTCGTTCGCCCACGACATCTACGCCAGCGTCGTGAAGAAGGGCGACGTCCCGCCCGACGGCGAGGTCAAGGTCGCGCGTCGGACGGTGATCGTCATCGGCGTGCTCGCGATCATCGGCGGCATCGGCGTGCAGGGGCAGAACGTGGCCTTCCTGGTCGCGCTGGCCTTCGCCGTGGCGGCGTCGGCGAACCTCCCGACCATCCTGTACTCGCTCTTCTGGCGACGCTTCAGCACGCGCGGCGCGGTGTGGAGCATGTACGGAGGACTGGGCTCGGCGCTGGTGCTGATCCTCCTCTCGCCGGTGTTCTGGGGTACGCCCACCAGCGTGTTCGCGAACTCGGGGGTCGCCATCTGGCCGCTGAACAACCCGGGCATCGTGTCGATCCCGCTGGGCTTCCTGCTCGGCTGGCTGGGGTCGATCACGTCGAGCCGGGTGGAGGACGCGCGCAAGGCGGCCGAGATGGACGTCCGCTCGCTCACGGGCTTCGGCGCCGAGAAGGCGTCGAACCACTGAGGCGCGGTGCCCGGTCCCGCTGGCGTCCGCCGCGGGGCCGGGCGCCGTCGCGCGTCGTCCGCTCACCCCGTCTCGCGCAGGCCCGTGCGCAAGACGACCTCGTTCTCGAGAGAGAGCAGGTGCTCCTTGACCTCGGGGTGACCCCCGTATTCGCCGATCGAGCCGTCCGCTCGCACGACCCGGTGTACCGGCACCACGATCGAGAACGGACTTCTCGCGCAGGCGGTGCCCACCGCACGCGCCGCACGAGGGGCGCCGGCGAGGATCGCCACCTCGCCGTAGGACGCCATCTCGCCGTAGGGCACCTCGAGGGTCGCTTCGAGAGCCGCGCGGGTGAAGCCCTGCACGAGCCGCCAGTCGAGTGAAACGTCGAACCGTCGCCGTTCCCCCGCGAAGTAGTCGTCGAGCTGCCGGGTCAACGGCGCTCCCCGCTGCGGATCGGGTTCCGGTACGACCCCGAGGAGCCGGGAGATGTCGGCGCGCGCCAGGTCGAGGCCGTCGTGTGCCACGTCGAGCCGCACGAGCGCGTCGTCGATGAAGGTGAGCAGGATCGGACCGACCGGACTGTCGTACTCGGTGCTGGTGACGGTGTTCATTCGTTCATCCTCGTGACCGGCGGGGGTGCCCGCGGCGCCTCGTCTTCCGAATGGGGAGGATCGCGGGATACGGGGCTCTGGGGAGGAAGAGCCGATCCGACGGCGTGTCGCGGATTCCCGCAAAACCCGCCCCGGCTACGCCCGAACCACAGGTGCCCGGCTTAGTCTGGCAGGTGTGTGGCGAGCTGAGGATGGCACCGTGAGCGGTGCCGACGGAGACGTTCCCGCGTCGACCGTCGATCCGGGCGAGCTGCGGCTGTCGGAGCCCGGCATCGTGGTGCGCCACGCGGCCGACCCCGAACGCGAGCGCATCCGCGCGGAGGCGGCGGCTCTCGGCGGACGCTCGACGCTGCTGCGTTTCGACGACAAGCTCGACGCGGGCATCGACATCACCAAGGCGCACCCGGGCTCGCTCCCGCAGTTCATCACCGGTCGCGCGACGCTGCTGTCCAACCTGTTCCGCGATGAGGTGGCGCTGCGCACGGCGCGACTCGCGGCCGAGCGCATCACGGCCAAGAACGTCGAGCTGCGCACCGCGCGCGGCCTCGAGCCCGTGCACCTGGCCGTCGGTCTCGCCGCATGGAAGGTCGGGGGAGTGGAGTGGTCCTCTCCCGTGCTGCTGCGGCCCCTCGCCATCCGGCGGCACAACGGCGACTTCGAGCTCAAGCTGCACGGCGCGTTCGTGATGAACCCCGAGCTGGCGCGCGCCTTCCGCACGCATCTCGGCATCCATATCGACAGCGCCGCCCTTGCGGGTCTCGCCTACGACCAGGGCGTGTTCAAGCCGCAACCGGTGATCGACCACATCCGCCGTCTCACCACGCACGTCCCCACGTTCGTCGTGCACCCGCGCCTGATCATCTCCTCGTTCGCCGACGTCGCCTCCGGGATGGCTCGCGACACGCAGCACCTCGACGACCCGCTCCTGAACGCGCTCGCCGGCCACGCCGACGATCGGGCGCGCGTGACCGTCCGTCGCGACGACCCGGTCATCGTCAGTCCCGACGAGCGCATCCCGGCGGCCGACACCCTCCTCCTCGACGCGGATGCCGAGCAGGAGCGTGTGCTCGCGCGCATCGTCGCCGGCCACTCGCTCGCCGTCCACACCCTCCCCGGGACCGGTGGCACGCAGACGGTCATCAACGCGCTCGGCCAGCTCGTGCGCGACGGCAAGCGCGTCCTCGTGGTCAGCGCTCGCCGCTCGACCCTCGACGGCATCCGTCACCGCCTCGCGGGCGTCGGGCTGACCGGTCTGGCGGTGTCCCCGAACCACGTCCGACGCGACCTCATCCGCGCGATCGGCCGCAACGAGAAGGCCGAGCAGCCCAAGGTCGCCGAGATCGACGACGCCCTCGTGCGACTGCGCACCGTGCTGCGCGACTACCGTTCCGCCGTCACCGGCCCGCACCTGGCGCTCGGCGTCTCGGCCCTCGACGTGCTGCGGGCGCTGACGGCGCTGGCATCCATGTCTCCGCCGCCGTCCACCGCGGCGCGCTTCGACCTGGCCACGCTCGAACGTCTCGCCGGGCGTCGCGATGCCGCCGCGCGGGCGCTGGCGATGGCCGCGAGGCTCGGGGAGTTCCGCTTCGGCCCCGACGACTCTCCCTGGTACGGCGTCAGCTTCACCCGCACCGAGGACGCGCGTGCCGCGCACGATCTCGCGGGCAAGCTGCACACACAGGACGTGCCGCGCCTGCTCGAGCGGGGATACGAACTCATCGCGCAGACGCGCATGCGGCCGTTCCAGACGGTGTCCGAGCTGGGCGCCTACCTCAAGCTGCTGCAGGGGATCCGCGAGTCGCTCGACCGCTTCAGCCCGTCGGTCTTCGAGCGACCCCTCGGAGAGCTGATCGACGCGCACTCGCCGCGCCGAGACGCCTCGCCGATGAGCGGCCCGAACCGCCGGCGGCTCAAGCGCCTGTCGAAGGAGTACGTGCGCCCCGGCGTGCACGTGACCGACATGTACGAAGCGCTCGTGCGCATCCAGCAGCAGCGCACGGAGTGGCAGCGCGTCGTCGAGGCCGGCGTGACCCCCGAGGTGCCGCTGGGCCTGGCCGACGTGCACGTGGCCTGGCAGCGCGTCGACGCGCTGCTCGGCGACCTCGACGGCATCCTCGGTCGGCACGGATCCGAGCGCCTGGCGACCCTGCCGGTGCACGAGCTCGTCCGCACCCTGGCGGGCCTCGCCGCCGAGTCCACGTTCTTCGACAACCTGGTCGAGCGCGCCCAGATCCGGTCGGAGCTGGCGCGCCTCGGGTTGGAGCAGCTCCTCGTCGAGCTGTCCGTACGGCACGTCCCCGAGGAGCGCGTCGGCAACGAGCTCGAGTTCGCCTGGTGGCAGTCGGCGCTCGAGCACCTGCTGCGCACCGATCGCGCTCTCCTGGGCGCGAACACGGCGGTCGTGGACCGCCTCGAGCGCGACTTCCGTCTCGTCGACGAGGCGCACGCCGCCGCGGCCGGGCCGCTGCTGGCGGCGGAGCTGGCGAAGCAGTGGCGGATCGGCATCGTCGACCACCCCGACGAGGCCGCGGCTCTCAAGCGTTCGCTCAAGGACGGCCTGCACACCGCGACCGAGATCTCGGATGCCGCCCCCACGCTGCTGCGCACCCTCGCTCCCGTGTGGCTCGCGTCGCCCTACGAGGTGCCCGACGTCCCGATCGATCTCGCGTTCGATGTCGTCGTCATCGCCGACGCAGCGGCCCTGTGCCTGGCCGAGGCCGCCCCCGCCCTGCGGCGCGCGCGTCAGGTCGTGCTGTTCGGCGACCCGGTCGTGCAGAAGCCCACGCCGTTCCGGGTGAGCGCGTCGATCGCCCCCGGGGCGGACGAGGCCGACGACGTGCCGTTCGACGAGGTGTCGGTGTTCGAGCGCGTCGCCGAGCTCCTGCCGGTCGAGACGCTCACCCGCAGCTACCGCGCGGGCGGAGAAGACCTCGCCCAGCTGGTCAACGACGCCTTCTACGGCGGCGAGATCGTCTCGCTCCCGTGGGCGGGGTCCTACCTCGGTCGCGGCAGTCTGAGCGTCGACTACGTCGAGAACGGCGTCGGAGCGCCCCACCCGGTCAGCGGGGCCGTCGAGAGCCCCGACGCCGAGGTCGCCCGCGTGGTCTCGATCGTCATCGAGCACGCGGTCAACCGGGCATCCGAATCCCTGATGGTCGTTACGGCCAGCCGGACCCACGCGGAGCGCGTGCGCGCCTCCGTCGAAGCGGCCCTCGCCGGGCGATCCGACGTGGCTGCCTTCGTGGCCCGGGATGCCGCCGAGCCCTTCGCCGTCCTCACCCTTGAGGAGTCCGTGGCCGAGAGCCGCGACCGCGTGGTGTTCTCGCTCGGCTTCGGTCTGACCCGACACGGCCGCGTGCTGAGCGACTTCGGCGATCTGTCGACGCCGGACGGCGAGCGGCTGCTCACGGTGGGTATGACGCGCGCCCGCCGGTCGATGGTGATCGTCTCGTCGATCAGGCCCTCGGCGTTCGACGACGGACGGCTCGAGCACGGCGCCGCGACTCTCATGGGCATCCTCGGCTCGGTCGCCTCGCGCGGTCGGGAGAGCCGTCTGGAAGACCTCGCCGATCCGCTCACGCGCGCTCTCGCTCGGGAGCTGCGCGCCCTCGGCGTCGAGGTCGACCTCGATTATCGCGGGCTGCTGCCGCTCGTCGCCCGTCACGGCGGCAAGGCGGTCGTCGCCGAGAGCGACCCCGAGACGATCGGCGAATCGTTGCGCGAGACGCTGCGTCTGCGGCCGCAGATCCTGCGCCGCCTCGGGTGGCACTACGTGCGCGTGCACGCGTTCGACCTCTACAGCGACCCCGCGGGGGTGGCATCCCGGATCGCGGAGCTTCTCGGTGTCGCGCCCGACGACTCGGCCGCTCCCGGCACGACCACCGAGCCCCTCGACCTGCCCGGCTGATCCATGGGCACCGCGGCCGACTTCGAGCCCGAACGCGCGCAGGCCGACGACGCAGGCGGGCGAGAGCAGCGCCAACCCGTCGTCCGGGTCAGGGGATCACGCCGCGCGCGTCTGCTGCCCGCGCCCGGGACGACGGCGGAGCCGGCACCGGCCGACGATCCGCAGCGCGGCGCGGGCACCGGGCCGGTGGCATCCGGTCCGAACGATGACCGCATGCTGCGCGACGTGCCCCCGCACTACTGACGAAGGAGCCCGCGCCGACGACCGGCGCGGGCTCCTTCGTGCCAGACGTCAGGCCCTGTTCTGGCGTTCCAGCAGATCGCGGATCTGCACGAGCAGTTCCTGCTCGGTCGGGAGCTTGGGCTCTTCGGATGCCGCGTCGTTCACGCCCGCACGGGCGGCGGCGCGCTCTTTCCAGCGGTTCATCGGGTAGACGAACACGAAGTACACGATCGCGGCCACCGCGAGGAAGTTGATGATCGCGACGATGATCGCGCCGAACTCGAACGTCGACGTCCCGCCGAACAGCGTGCCGACGGTCAGGTTGAGGTCGCTGAGGTCGCCGACCTGGAAGAGGAACCCGATGAGCGGGTTGATGAGTCCCTGCACGATGGCGGTGACGATCGCGGTGAACGCGGCACCGATGACGACCGCGACCGCCAGATCGATGACGTTGCCGCGGAGGATGAACTCCTTGAATCCTTTGATCACGTTGGTCTCCCGGGGGTCGTGGGGCGGGGTGTCAGGACGACGAGGACGAAGTCGTCGTCGAAGTCGATGATGTCGAGGACGACGACGATCCGCCACTGCTCGCGCTCGAGGAGCCCGTCGAGGGAGAGCTCGTCGACCCTCGCGAGTCGGTGCGGTAGAAGCCGGATCCGTTGAAAGTCACGCCGATCGACCCGTACTGCTTGCGCAGATCGCCCCCGCACTCCGGGCACTCGGTGAGGGCGGCGTCCGAGAAGGACTGCACGGCGTCGAAACGGTGTCCGCACTGCTTGCAGGCATACGAGTAGGTGGGCATGGGGCTTCTTTCGGGTGTCAGGCGGGGGTGTCGCCGATGCGCACCGTGCGCGTGGGGGTCACGACGCCCGAGACGGGCTGGTCGTGCACGTCGCGCGGCACGTCGTCGACGAACTCGGAGTCGAAGATGACGGCGTAGACGGGAGGGCACTTCTCCATCGACCCGAGGGTCTTGTCGAAGTAGCCGCGGCCCCAGCCCAGGCGCATGCCCGTGCGGTCGACGGCGGCGGCGGGGATCACGAGCAGGTCGACGTCGTTGACCGCGATCGGCCCCAGCACGTCGCCCACCGGCTCGGGGAGGCCGAAGAGTCCCTCGGCGATGTCGGCGTCGGGGGTGGCCACGGCCCAGTCGAGCAGGCCGTCTTCGCGCGTGATCGGCAGGAGCACCCGGATGCCGCGCTCCACCGCGTCGGTCACGAAGGCGCGTGTGCCGGGCTCGGTGGTGGTCGACAGGAAGCACGAGATGCTGCGGGCGCCGACGCGCGCGACCAGCGCGTCGAGCTGTTCCTTCACGCCGGCCTCGGCGACCTCCCTCGCGTGCGCGGAAAGGATCTGGCGGCGCTCGCGGAGATCGGCGCGCAGCGCGCGCTTGGCCTGCTCGATGCTGTCGGGCATGACAGTAAGTGTAAGTGCGAGTCCCGTAACAACGCCGTCGCGCGACACCAGTAGGGTATGCCCATGCCTCATAAGCCCTTCAAGGCCGTGATCCCGGCCGCAGGACTCGGTACGCGCTTCCTTCCGGCCACCAAGGCCATGCCGAAAGAGATGCTGCCGGTCGTCGACAAGCCGGCCATCCAGTACGTCGTCGAGGAGGCCACCGGCGCCGGTATCGACGACGTCCTGATCATCATCGGTCGCAACAAGAACAACATCGCCAACCACTTCGACTCGATGCCCGAGCTCGAGGCCAAGCTCCGTGAGAAGGGCGACAGCGACAAGCTCGCCAAGGTCGAGCACTCGTCCGACCTCGCCGACGTGCACATGGTGCGCCAGGGAGAGCCCAAGGGTCTCGGCCACGCCGTGCTCCGCGCACGGAGCCACGTGGGCGACCACCCCTTCGCCGTCCTCCTGGGCGACGACCTCATCGACGAGCGCGACCCGCTGCTCACCAAGATGATGGAGGAGTACGACAAGCGCAGCGCGACCGTCATCGCCCTCATGGAGGTCGACCCCGAGCACATCCACCTCTACGGTGTCGCCGCGGTCGAGCCCACCGAGGAGGACGGCGTGGTCAAGGTCACGCAGCTCGTCGAGAAGCCCAAGGCGGAGGACGCTCCCTCCAACCTCGCGATCATCGGCCGCTACGTCCTGGGCCCCGACGTGTTCGGCATCCTCGAGCACACCGAGCCGGGCAAGGGCGGCGAGATCCAGCTGACGGACGCGCTCGAAGAGCTCGCGAACGGCGGCGGAAACGGCGGGGGAGTGTACGGCGTCGTCTTCCGCGGACGCCGCTACGACACCGGCGACCGCGTCGACTACATCAAGGCGATCGTGCAGCTCGCCTCCGACCGCGACGACCTGGGTCCGGCGCTTCGTCCGTGGTTCAAGGAGTTCGCGGCGGGTCTGTGACCCGACTGGATGCCATGGATCTCTCCGTCCCACGACGGCACGGCGAGGTGTCGATCCGTCTCATCCGCAACCGCGACGCGCGCGTCCTTCAGCAGCAGCTGATCGACAACCGGTCGTGGCTGCGGCCCTGGGAGGCGACCAGCCCCGACGGCCCGGTGTCGTTCGACATGCGGTTGGGTATCCGCCGGCTTCTGCAGCAGTACCGTGATGGCCTCGGCGTCCCCTTCGTGATGGAGTGGGGCGACGAGGTCGCCGGTCAACTGAACGTGTGGGGAGTCTCGCGCGGCTCGCTCGCGTCGGCGACCATCGGGTACTGGGTGGCCGAGGGCTTCGCCGGACGCAACATCACCACGATCAGCGTCGCGATGGCCACCGACGTCTGCTTCACCTCGCTCAATCTGCACCGGGTGGAGATCTGCATCCGCCCCGAGAATCACGCGAGCCTGCGGGTCGTGGAGAAGCTCGGTTTCCGCTACGAGGGTCTGCGGCGTCGCTACATCCACATCGACGGCGACTGGCGCGATCACTACGCGTTCGCTCTCGTGCGCGAAGAGGTCCCGCACGGCGTGCTCGACCGCTACGAGCGCGGTCAGGTGCCGCCGGACGCCGCGCGCGTCCCTCCGCACGACCAGGTCTGAATTCCCGCGCAACGACACGCGGGAGGATGCCGAGGTGTGACCTCGGCGTGACCTACCGTGTTCACATGGGTGGACAGGTTCTCGGTGGCGGGGTGATCGTCTTCGTCGCGGTCGCTCTGTGGCTCGTCTATCTGCTGCCGTCGTGGCAGAGTCGGCACCGGTTCACGTCTGCCGAACGCAACGCCGTCCGCCTCAACCAGGCTCTTCGCGTGCTCGCGGAGACCACCGAGACCCCGCGCGAGGTTCACCTGGAGCTCACCGCGCGCACCGCGCACCAGCAGCAGAAGCTCGCTCGTCAGGTGCAGGCGAAGAAGGCCGAGGTCGAGCTCGCCGAGGCCAAGGCGCGGCTCGAGGTCGCGCGTCTCGAGAACGCCCGCGACCGCGATCTCGTCAAGGAGCAGCGCGCCGCCGCTCTCGAGCTCGCGCGGGCGGAGCGCTCCGCCGCTGTCCACGTCGCGCGCGCTGAGCGGGCCGCGGCCCTCGAGAAGTCCCGCGCCGAGCGTGCGGTGGCCGTCGAACGTGCTCGCGCCGAGCGTGCCGCCGCCGTCGCTCGGCCCGAGGCGCGCCGCGCCCGTGCGCGCCGACGATTCCGTCTCGCCACGTCGGTCTTGGCCCTCGCCGGTCTGATCTCCGCCACGGTCGGTGGGGTCATGCTCGCCGCCGGCGCCGGTCCCGTGCTGCTCGTGGCCGGGGCGATGGGGTTCGTGGCATCCCTTCTTCTCCTCGGCCGGCTCGCTCGGGTCGCCTCGCGTTCCGTGGCACGACCCGCCGTCGCCGCCGCTCCCCGCACGGCCGCCGTCGTGCAGGACTTCGCTCCGACCGCCCCGGCTCCGCGTCAGACCTGGACGCCGCGCGAGCTTCCGCGCCCGCTCGTGGCGTCGGTGGGGTCGCGCGCGGCCGCGGTCGTCGACGAGCAGCTGGCCCGCGAGGCGCTGCGCGCAGCCGCCCGCGACGAGGCTGCCCGCGAGATCGCGGCCGCCCAGGCGCCGACGCCGATCGAGAGCGCGCGCCCCGCCGCCGAGACCCGCCCGTCGCCCTACGCCGCGATGGGTTATGTGGACGACAGCGAGATCGAGGACCACGTGCGCCGGCTGCTCGAGCGGCGCGCGTCCGGCCAGTGAGCCCTCGCATGCCGGTCACGGCATGACGCGCCCGGGGTGTCGACTCAGGTCGGGATCCGCCTCGGCGGCGTGATAGTGTTGTCGAGGTTTCCGGGCCTGTGGCGCAGTTGGTAGCGCGCCTCGTTCGCATCGAGGAGGTCAGGGGTTCGAATCCCCTCAGGTCCACCGAGAACACGTGTCCCGCGGCGAATGCCGCGGGACATTCGTCATTCGCGGGGCCACCACCCCCGACCAGGGCGGCTCAGGCCGACTCGTTCCCTTCGGCCCACCCGCCCGGCGCTGCGACGTTGAACATCCACGCCACGCCCCAGGGATCCGTCAGCTCGCCGTAGAGATCGCCCCACACCTGCTTCTCGAGGGGCTGGGAGACCTGCGCTCCTCGCTCCACGAAGCGGTCGTAGAACCCTTGCACGCGTTCGGTCTCGTCGCTCATGAAGGCGGCGTGGACGCGGCTCTTGCCCCATCCCTCGGCGGGCTCCTCGAATCCGTCGGCGCCCATGACGGTGAAGCCGTCGGCGCGCAGCTCGGAGTGCATGACGCCGTCGGCAGGGGCGCCCTCGATGCCGAAATCGGCGAAGGTGTTGATCGACAGCTCGCCGCCGAAGACGGAGTGGTAGAAGGTCATCGCTTCGCGCGCGGCACCGGCGAACGAGAGGTAGACGACGAGGGAGGTCGACATCGAGGCATCCTGTTCTCTCAGCGGATTCGCCCTCACTTTAGACCGGCCCATCGGGTGTCGGAAGGGCCGGATAAGCTCTCGCTCAACTCGCCTCACACCCCAGGGAGAATCGATGATCCTCGCTCACGACGTGTCGGGTTCCGGCCCGCTGCTGGTCCTTCTGCACGGGATCACCGAAGACCGGCGCAGTTGGGACCCGGTGGACTTCACCGACGGCTTCACCGTGGTGCGGGTCGACATGCGGGGGCACGGGCTGTCATCGGCGGAGGCTCCGTACGACATCCCGACGCTTGCTGCCGACGTCCACGACACTCTCGCGCATCTGGCGGGGAACGGTACGGTCCCCGAGGAGCCGCCGATCGTGGTCGGGCACTCGATGGGCGGCATCGTCGCCACGGCGTACGGCGCGCTGTTCCCCGCGCGGGCGATCGTCAACGTCGACCAGCCGCTGCACCTCGCGGGCATGCAGCAGCAGGTCCAGCAGGCGGAGGGCCTGCTGCGGGGCGAGGCGTTCCCGCTCTTCATCGAGGGGATGTTCGCGCAGATGGCGGGCGGCCTGAACGCCGCGGCGATGGCGCGGGTGGACGGCATCCGGGCTCCGAGGCAAGACGTCGTCCTGGGGATGTGGCGACCTCTGCTCGAGGACTCGCCCGAACAGCTGGCCGCGCTCGTGTCGGAGCTCACGAGGGTGCCGGCCGACGTGCCGTACCTCGTGATCACCGGACTCGACGCCGGCCCCGAGTACGCCGCGTGGTTGCAGGAGCAGATTCCGCACGCCGTGCACGAGGTGTGGGGGCCGCCGACGCACTATCCGCACCTCGTCGCACCCGCTCGTTTCGTGGCGCGGGTCGAGGAGTTCGTCCGCTGAGACGGTCGGGCCCGCCCACGAGGGCGCGGGCCCGACCGCTCGGAGCGATCCCTGCTAGTGCGCGACGACCGGCTCCGCGGCGTCGTCATTCGAGGTCGGGCGGGCGGCGAGGAGCGCCGCCGTCGACGAGCGCGTGCGGAACAACAGCCCCGCCACGACGGCGCCGAGGGCGAAGATTCCCGCCGCCCACCAGTACACCGTCGAGTAGCTGGCCACCGCGGCGCTCGCGACGACGTCGGGCGTCGCGGGCGCGTGCGCGGTGATGTAGTCGGTCGCCGCGGCAGCGGCGATGGTGTTCAACATCGCCGTGCCGATCGAGCCGCCGATCTGCTGGCTCGTGTTGACCAACGCGGACGCGACGCCCGCGAAGTGCCGGTCGACCCCGAGCGTGGCGGTCTGCATCGAGCCGGGCATGATCGTGCCCATCGCGGTTCCCATGACAACGAGCGCGGGGAGCACGTTCGCGACGTAGGAGCTGTCGAGGTCGAGTCGCGTGAGGAGGAGCATCCCCAGTACGCCGAGCGTCATCCCGGCCGTCACCATGATCTTCGGGCCGAAGCGGGGGAGGAGGAGGTTGGTCGACAGCTGCGCGGCCAGGACGAGCATGACGATCATCGGCAGGAACGCCAGCCCCGTCTGGATCGGGCTGAAGGCGAGCGACACCTGGAGGAAGTACGTCACGAACAGGAAGATGCCGAACATGCCGGCACCGGCCACGAGGATCGAGATGTAGGCGGCGGCCCTGTTGCGGTCACGGAGCACCTGGAGCGGCAGAAGGGGGTGGGCTGCCCGGCTCTGCCAGGCGACGAAGCCGGCGAGCAGGACGGCCGCCGCGACCAGGGTTCCCCACGCCAGCGGCGACTCCCATCCATCGGTCTCGGCGTTCGCGAACCCGAACACCACCCCGAACAGGCCGGCCGAGACGAGCAGCGTGCCGGGGACGTCGAGCCGTGGGCGCGGTCCGTGACGCTCGATGCGTGGGACGAAGAGCAGCACGCCGATGACGGCCACGGCGGCGATGACGACGTTGATGTAAAGATTCCAGCGCCAGTCGAGCTTCTCGGTCAGGACACCGCCGAGGAGGAGGCCGACGGCGCCGCCGGCGCCGGCGATCGCACCGAACACGCCGAAGGCCCGCGCGCGTTCCTTCGGGACCGTGAACGTCGTCGTGAGCACCGCCAGCGCGGTCGGCGCGAGCAGTGCACCGAAGGCCCCCTGGAGGGCACGGGCGGCGACCAGCGTCGTGAAATCGGGCGCCGCGCCCGCCCACGCCGAGGCGAGGGCGAACCCGATCAGACCGATGACGAAGGTGAGCTTGCGTCCGATCAGGTCGGACAGCCGTCCGCCGAGGAGCAGCAGGCTGCCGAAGGCGAGCGAGTAGGCGGTGATGACCCACTGCCGGTCGCCGTTGGAGAAACCGAGGTCGGATTGAGCGGCGGGCAGGGCGATGTTCACGATGGTCGCGTCGAGCACGACCATGAGTTGGGCGAGGCCGACGATGACGAGCGTCAGCCAGCGTCGGCGAGAGGGCGGCGCCGCGGTCGAGGAGGAGGTCATGGCCGCCACCTTATACGGAACGCATCAGTTCCGGAAACAAGGAGTTCCACAATTTTCGAGAGGCGCGTAGACTTGAGGTCCCGGCACCACCGCCGAGACAGAGGAAGAGGGGGTCGGCTGCGATGACGCCGCTGGATCTCGTCGACGCAGATGCCGTCGACACTGCTCCTGAGCAGTCCGGTCCCGGTCGCAAGCGCGACCGATCACGGGATGCCGACATCCTCAGCGCCGCGCTGGACGTGCTCTCCGAGGAGGGCTACGACGGCATGACCATCGACATGGTCGCCGCCCGCGCGCGAGCAGGGAAGGCGACCGTCTACCGGCGCTGGGCCTCGAAGGGCGAGCTCGTGCTCGATGCCGTCGCGTGCATGAAGCGCGATGACCTGCGGGATCGCGAACTACCCGACACGGGTACGTTGCGCGGCGATCTCGTCGCGATGGTCAAGCCGCTGTCGATCGAGGAGGGGGAGAAGAAGCTGCAGGTCATGGCCGGCATCGTCTCGATGCTCTCGCGTTCGCCCGAGCTCGCCGACGCCGCGCAGGCCGCGCTCGTCGCCCCCCGGCTCGAGCTCAACAAGACGCTCATCCGCCGCGCGGTGGCCCGGGGCGAGGTGCCGGCCGACCGCGACATCGACATGATCGCCTCCGTCGGCTCGGCCATGATCTGCTATCGCACGCTGATGCAGCGGAAGCCGATCACCGCGGAGTACGTCATCTCGGTGATCGACGACGTCATCCTGCCCGCCCTGGGAGTGGCACCCGCGGCGTGAGCCCGTCGGGCCCCTGACGCGGCTCCCGGGCAGCGTGCTTCCTCAGGCACCCTGGAACGAACGCAGTTGCACCAGAAGACGCGGACCGTTCGCATCGAAGCGACGTCCGCCCAGCAGCACGCCGACGGTCAGCACGACGGCGCCCAGCACGGGTCCGATGGCGAACGCGATCCATCCGGCGACGCTCGAGCCGGTGAAGGCGGTGATCACCGCGGGGACGATGGTGGGCAGGCCGAGCACCGCCACGAGAGCCCAGCACAGGAAGAACGTCAGGAACATCGAGAACGATGAGCCCGGTACGCGCTTGAACGGCGAGTCTCCGGGCGCCGGCGTCGGAACGACGAGGAAGGCCGAGCTGACGGCGCTGACACCGAAGCCGATGAGCGTCAGTCCGAGAGAGGCCCCGAGCACCGCCGGGAGCAGATCCCACCGTCCGGCGACCGCGACGGTGACCACGTCCGCGATCACGACCAGGGGCACCGCCACGCTGGCGACGCCCAGGGTGCGGCCGAGCCGATCGGCGCGCCCCCGGATGCCCGTCTGCAGGACGGTCGCGAACGCCGTGCCGTCGTACGAGACATCGGAGTACGGCAGGATGCCGGCGAAGAATCCGACCAGGATCCCCGACAGGGCGAAGAAGGGCCCGGTGGCATCCCCCTGCGAATAGATGAGCACGAGGATCGGTGCGAACGGGAGGATCAGCAGCTGGCGCAGGTAGCGCATGTCGCGGGTCCACGACGTGAGCGAACGGGCCCAGGTCGCCCCGACCGGGTTCGACGGCATGACGCCGAACCATCCGAGCGAGCCGGTCTTGCGGCGCGCGGTCGATCGGGAAGGCGGGGAGACGACGGATGCCGAGAGGTTCCGGAACCACAGCAGCCACAGGACGCCGAGGGTCGCGACCGCGACGAGGAACTTGAGGATCGCGGTCAGCCACGAGCCGATCGCGAGGTCACCGGGCACCGCCCACGCGGCGCCGACCGGTGTCCATGAGATGGCGGTGACGAAACCCTGCAGCTGCAGACCCTGGTCGGTGGCGGACTGCAGCGCGTTCACGATGCCGATGAGCAGCGGGCTCGCGAAGATCACGAGGGCGAACGCGAGGAGGCCGATCAGCTCGCGCGAGCGACGACCACCGCCGATCCCGGATGCCAGGGCGGCGACGGTGCGGGAGGCCACCACGCAGATGAGCACGCCGATCGGCACGCACACGATCGCCGCGATCGCCGCGACGGGCTCGTGCACCCAGACGAGGAAGGTGAGCAGGCTCGCCAGGATCGTGGTGATGCCGCCGACCCCGGTGAGCCCGCCCGCGGTGATGGCGACCATCATCTGCGTGATCGTCAGGGGGAACGGGGCGAGCTTGGCGGGGTCGAGCGTCGTGTCGACACCGGTCGCGAAGATGGGGCCGAGCACCCACCCGAGAATGAGGACGGCGCCCGCCGCCGTGACCGCCGAGCGTGCGACATCGAAGTCGAGGGTGCCGACGAAGAAGAGCCCGACGGCGGCGAGCAGCAGCATCCACAGCGCACCGATCACGCCGAAGATGAACCCCACGAGCTGCATGGGGCTCCGCGCGAGCGTGTTGCCGAGGACGCGGAACCGGATCCTCAGGACTGTCGCAACCACTGCGGGCCCTCCGCGTGGTGGCGTCCGCCGACGAGGTCGACGAACCGGTCCTGCAGTGTCTGGGTGCCGCGGACCTCGTCGACGGTCCCGGATGCCAGCAGCCGCCCCTGCGCGATGACCGCGACGTGATCGCACATGCGCTGCACGAGGTCCATCGAGTGGCTCGACACGATGACCGTTCCGCCCGAGGCGGTGTACCCGCGGAGGATGTCCTCGATGTTCGCCGCCGAGACCGGGTCGACAGACTCGAACGGCTCGTCGAGCACCAGCAGTCGGGGAGCGTGGACGAGCGCGCACGCGAGGGAGATCTTCTTGGTCATGCCGGCGGAGTAATCCACCACCGGGGTGCCCGCGGCCTCGGTGAGATCCATGATCGCGATCAGGTCGGCGGCGCGGGTGGCGACCTCGTCGCGTGACAGGCCGAACATCATTCCCGTGTAGGTCACGAGCTGTTCGCCCGTGAGGCGGTCGAACAGACGCACGCCGTCGGCGAGGTTGCCGATGAGCTTCTTCGCCTCGACGGGGTGCTCCCACACGTCGACGCCGTGGATCCGCACCGAGCCGGCGTCGGGGCGGAGGAGCCCGGTGGCCATCGACAGGGTGGTCGTCTTGCCGGCGCCGTTCGGGCCGACCAAGCCGTAGAACGACCCCGCCGGCACGAGCAGATCGAGCCCCGCGACCGCCGTCTTCTCACCGAAGCGTTTGACGAGACCGGTGATCTGCATCGCCGGCAGCGAATCGGTCGGTGCCGGGGGCGTGACTCCGTCGGGCAGGGCGGACGGTGGCGGCGCGGTGTTCGAGGGGTCGGTCACCCCTCGAACCTATCCGTCGCACCGGTGCGACGCGAGGTTCTTCGCGCCCGCGCCCGCCGCGGCGCGATCACGGGGTTCGCTCAGTCGCGGCGGCGTCGCGGGAGCATCACGCCGCGGCGCACGGCGGCGACGGTCATGACGATACCCACGGCGAGGGCGATGACCAGGAACGGCAGCGAGCCCTCGCCGCCGACGGCGCCGCCGGTGAGGACGTCCGGGCCCGTCAACTCGGCGCGGAGAAGACCCTGGCCGGTGGCGTTTCCCGACACGTTCAGACCGAAGATCGCTCCCTGGGCGGCGTTGAGTCCGAGGTGGAGGGCGATGGGCAGCCACAACCGGCGCGTCAGGAACCACGCCATGTTGATCACGAGGCTCGCCGACACGAGGATGAACAGCGCCGCCACGGGGCCGGCCGGCGAACTGAAGGAGTGCACGAGGGCGAAGAGGACGCTCACGACGACGAGCGCACCCCACGAGCCGATCCAGTCGTCGAGCACGCGCAGCAGGATGCCGCGGAAGAAGATCTCCTCCATCACGGCCGGGCCGAGCCCGAACATCAGCCCCGTGATGACGCCCCACCCGAGCCGGACCTCCACCACGCGATAGACCGTGAGCAGCGCGAGCACGGCGACCGCGGCAGCGACGATGCCCACGCCAATCAGGAGTCCCCAGCCGACCTCCCGGCCGGCCCCGGGGGAGGAGAACTCCACGACCCGGCGGCCCGAGACGAACCGGACGATCGCGAGGAAGCCGAGGACGCTGACGACCGCGCCGAGCACGAACCCGACCGGCGCCGCGGGACCGGGGGCCGCGAGGATCTCGCCGACCGTCGCGCTCGCCTCGCCGGTGCTGGTGAGCCCGAACACGAGCACGGCACCGAGTGTGAGGGCGACCTGCGACACCGCGTAGAGCACGACGCCGAGGACGAGTTGCAGCACGCGTCGGCGCTCCGGTCGTCGGGTGCTCTCGAAGGCGGCGGACGGGGCGAGTGACGTCGACGACACGGGTCTCCTTGCGACGGGCGGGCAGCCCGAACGTAGTGGGTGCGCTTTCCGCGCCCCGGACGCTCACCCCGCCCTTCACCCCGTCAGTAGCGGATCGCGTCGATGACCTTGACGCGCACCGCGACCAGCGCGGGCAGCAGTCCCGCCAGCGCCCCGACGGCCGTTGCCGCGACGAGGCCCGTGACGGCGGCATCCACGGGGAACGGGGGGAAGTCGCTCACCATGCCCTGACCGACCAGATCCCGGGTCGCCGGAGACTGGACGAGAAGGATCGCGGCGATGACCCCCAGGGCTCCCGCAACGACCGTCGCCACGACGCTCTCCATCATCACTGCGAAGAACACGCGGCTCGCGGTCGCCCCGAAACTGCGGCGGATGCCGATCTCCCGCACCCGCTGCTTCACCGTGACCAGGGCGATGTTGACGAGCCCGAGCGCGCCGAGCATGAGGACGAGCACGGCGATGCCGATCACGACGAGCTTGGTGACCAGGAACGGATCGTCGCCGTACTGGGCCCAGTCCTGGCGCGAGACGTTCACCTCGGTCCCTTCGCCGAGAGCACCCTTCAGGTCGCGGGTGACCGCGGTCGTCAGCGCGTCGGCGAGCTCGGGCGGCACCCACATCTCGTACTGGCTCTGCGGGGCGCCACCGCCGTAGGGGTCCGACGCCGCGGCGACCGAGCCGCGTTCTCCGGTGGTCGCCTTCTGTATCGCGTCGGCGTGACGGGCGAGCATGAACATCGTCGGCTCGGTCTCCCACGTGCTGGCCGGTGTCACCCCGACGATCACGGCGAGTGTGCCCCCGGCGGGGATCCCGGATGCCGCCCCCGGCACGCCCTGGCCGCCCAGTGCCACGACGGGATGGGTCTCCAGCGGCGGCCGCCCCATGCGGTCCCAGAACACTTCGTTCACGATGAGGCGAGGAGCGAGCTGCTCCTCGTCGGTCGGGGAGAACCACGAGCCCTCGACCAGTCGTACACGGTGCATCTCCCCGAACGGCTGGTCGACCGCCTGGGTCCCGACCTGGACCGCACCCGTGGGGAACGGCACGAGCAGCGTCGTGCCCTGGACGCGCGAGGCGTAGGAGATGTCGTAGCGCTCGAGGATCTCCGCCCACGCGGCATCCATCTGCTCCGGCGCAATCGTGTCGTTCAGGCGGAACGCGGAGACGTAGAGGGTGGCTGGTCGGCCACCCTGGCGTTCGCTGAGCTCCTGATTGGCCTGCTGCACGATGGCGCCGAGCGCCACGACGGTGGTCAGGGAGCACACCGCGACGGCGACCCCGATGAGCGACAGCAGGACGCGGGTGCGGTGCACCCGGACCTCTTGCCAGGCCTCCAGCAGGGCCCCGACGAAGCTCGTCAGCGCGCGCATCAGGCCTGCGTCCGTTCGTTCGACGCGTCGGTGGCCTCGGGGGAGAACAGCTCCCGCAGACCCTCCTCGTCGACGACGTCCGCGTCGGAGGCCTCCTCCTCGGCCGACGGGACAGGTGCCATCTCGCGCATCTCCCGCCGCGTCGACGGTTCGAAAGCGGGGTCGTCGACGGGGGTCAGGATTCCGCGATCCAGACGGAAGTGCCGACGTGCGCGCCGCGCGATCATCGGGTCGTGCGTGATCACCACCTGGGCCGCGCCGGTGCGCGCGGCGACCTCGTCGATCAGCTCCATCACGCTCTGACCGGTGTCGAGGTCGAGTGCTCCCGTCGGCTCGTCGGCGAGGATGAGGCGGGGCCCGCGCACCAGCGAGCGCGCGATCGCCACCCGCTGCTGCTCTCCACCGGACAGGCGGTCGGGCATGCTGTTCATCCGGTGTCCGAGGCCGACCATCTCCAGCATCTCCGCGGCGATCTTCTTGCGCTGCCAGAAGGTCCGCCCCGACGAGTAGAGGAGCGGCATGGTGACGTTCTCGAGCGCCGTGCGCCCGCCCAGCAGGTTGAACTGCTGGAACACGAACCCGATCGAGGAGCCGCGCAGCCGGTCTCGCCGCGCCGCGGAGAAGCTCTTGACCGGGCGGTCGTCGAAGGTGATCATGCCGCTCGTCGGCAGGTCGAGGAGCCCGAGCAGGTTCAGCAGCGTCGACTTCCCCGATCCTGATCGCCCCACGATCGACACGTGATCGCCCGGCTCGACGGTGAGATTCACCCCGGAGAGGATCGTCAGGGCGGGCTGGTCCGGCGGGATGACGGTGCGCGTGACGTCCTCGAGTCGGAGCAGGCTCACGACGCCGGTACCGCGTCGCAGAACATCGTGCCGTCGGGGTAGGTCGTGCAGTTCTCTCCCGCACCCGTTCCCGCCATCGCACCGGGGGCGAACTCGAGGATCTCGTCGCCCTCGCTCAAGCCCTGCGTGATCTCGACCTGCGTTCCGTCGGAGAGCCCGAGAGCGACGGGGCGTTCCTCGGTCGCGCCGTCGGCGGTCGAGACCCACACCGTGCCGCTCTGCGCGGCCCCGCGCACCGCGGTGGTGGGGACGACGAGGACGTTCTCCGCCGTGCCGCCGGCGATCGTCAGCTCGGCGGCGAGGCCGGCGAAGACGGTCACCTCCCCGGGAACGGCGCACGTCACCGTGGTGCCGGAGCCCCCGCCCGACGACGAGGAGCCGGCTGCCGAGCCGGCTCCCTCCGTGTCACCGGTGCTCCCCGCGAGCGGGGTGACCAGACGGAGGTTCGTGCAGGTGAACGGCGCGGGCCCGCCGGTGATGGCGACCGTTGCCTCGGTGGGCCGGTTCAACAGACGGTACTGCTGAGCGGGCTCGAGGGTTCCGGTCACCGAGAAGCTCGGCGGGGCGACGTTGCCCGCCGCCATGCCGATGGTGACCTCCTGGCCCTCGATCACCGAGAGCGAGCTGAGCGTCCCACCCGCGGGCGCCGTGACGTCTTCGTAGCGGAAGATCGCGGGCTTCGGCTTCCCCTCCTCGTCGACGCTGTCGGACGGATCCCGCTCGATCGGGACTTTGACGTTGAAGATGACGTCGCCCTGATTCACCCCTGCGCCCTGGGCGATGAAGATCTTGTTGACCGTGCCCCCGGCGGTCGACTTCACCGCGACGGCGGGGTCGGCGGCGACGGTGGCGCTGACCACCACGTCGTTGGTGATGGTGCCGAGCGCGGCGGTGACGCGCGGCTCCACGATCGCGCCCGTGGGGAGCGCCGGTGAGTCGTCGACCGGTCGGTCGGGGAAGAACGCCAGTTTGATGAGAGCGACCGCGACCAGTGCGACGAGCAGAAGACGCAGAATCGGAAAGACCCACGTGCGTGCGATCCCCATGAAACCCCCCGGAGTGGTGATCGTCGGTGACAGACGATCTCCACCCTAGGGGGAGGGACATATCGCGCACGTATCGAGACGGGGAGAGAAGAGCGGCTCGAGCTCAGGCGGATCGCATCGCCGTCTCGCGAGCCGACGAGATCGGGTACCTCACCTCCCGGGCCCTCATCTGCCGACCGTCTGGCACGTTCGCCTGATCGTTCACTCCTTCGGCGGGGCGATGACGTGCGGTCTCGTCGGGTCCAGCGGGGCGCCGGTCGCCAGGCGCGCGTGGCTCCGGGAATACGCGAAGTAGATCGCGAAGCCGATCGCCAGCCAGATGAGGAAGCGCAGCCAGGTCTCCACCGACAGATTGAGCATGAGGTAGGTGCAGATGGCCGCGGACAGGATCGGCAGCACCGGGCTCAGCGGCACGCGGAAACCCCGCTTGAGGTCGGGCCGCTTGCGACGCAGGACGATCACGCCGATCGAGACGAGCACGAAGGCCGACAGTGTTCCGATGTTGACCATCTCTTCGAGGACGCCGATGGGCGTCAGTCCGGCGACGATCGCGACGATCACGGTGACGGCGATCGAGATGACCCAGGGCGTGCGGAAACGCGGGTGCACCTTGGCGAGCGAACCCGGCAGCAGCCGATCGCGCGACATCGCGAAGATGATGCGCGTGGCGCCGATCAGGAGGGTGAGCACCACGGTGGTCAGGCCCGCGACGGCGCCCGCGGCGATGACCGTCGCCATCCACGTCTGCCCGTGGAAGGCGAACGCGTTCGCGAGCGCGGCCGCGGGGTTGAGCTCGGAGTACGGCACCATGCCGGTGACCACGACGGCGACCGCGCAGTAGAGGATCGTGCAGATGACGAGGGACGCGATGATGCCGATCGGCAGGTCGCGCTGCGGACGCTTGGTCTCTTCGGCGGTCGTCGCCACGACGTCGAAGCCGATGTAGGCGAAGAACACCAGCGCGGCACCGGCGAGGATGCCGCCGACGCCGAACGTCGCGGGCTGAAGGCCGGACAGGAACTGCAGGAGCGGCTGGGTGAGGCCCGATGCCGACTCCGTCGGCACGGACTCCGGGACGAATGGGCTGTAGTTGGCCGGGTTGATGAACAGGATGCCGGCGACGATGACGAACAGCACGATGAAGAGCTTCACGGCGACGAGCACGAGGTTGACGCGGAGCGACTCCTTGATGCCGACCGTCATCAGGGCGCCCAGCACGAGGACCAACAGGATCGCGGGGACATCGACGACGCCGCCATAGGAGATCGCCTCGGGCAGGGTGATGCCGAGCTGTTCGAGGAAGGTCCCGAGGTACGCGCTCCATCCCTGTGCCACGACACTGGCGCCGAGGAACATCTCGAGGATGAGGTCCCAGCCGATGATCCAGGCGAAGAGCTCACCGAGCGAGGCGTACGAGAACGTGTAGGCCGAACCGGACACCGGGACGGTGGAGGCGAATTCGGCGTAGCACATCGCCGCGAGCCCGCAGGCGATCGCGGCGATGACGAAGCTGATCACCACGGCGGGGCCCGCGACATCGTGCGCGGCGCGCCCGGTGAGGGTGAAGATGCCGGCGCCGATGACGACGCCCACCCCGAAGACCGTGAGGTCGAGGGCGCTGAGGGATTTCTTGAGCCGGAACTCGGGTTCGTCGGTATCGGCGATGGACTGCTCCACCGATTTCGTGCGGAATAGGCTCACGCGCACAACCCTCTCGATCAGGGCGCTCCAGGACGAAACGCCACCGGGGGAGGATAGCGCCTCTCGTCGCGGCTGCCTATCACCCGACATTCGTGACACAGAGGGTGTAGCACTCGCGCCTAAACGCGTGCGACATTCACGACGGGTGTAATGTTTCTCTCATCATGGCAATCAAGCACATCACTCATCTGGTCGACGATCTCGACGGCACGGTTCTCGAAGAGGGCGAAGGAAAGCAAATCACGTTCTCGGTCGAGGGCCGTGCATACGAAATCGATTTGTCGAACAGAAATGCCGATAAGTTCTACACCGCCATCGCTCCGTTCGTGGATGCGGCGCGGTCGGTTTCGCGACCGGCGGCGACCTCACGCCGCCCCCGGTCGACCCGTCGCGACAGCGATGTCGACCTCGGTGCCGTGCGTGAATGGGCGCGAGCGAACGGACACACCGTGAGCGACCGCGGTCGTGTTCCCGCCACGGTGCTCGAGGCGTATTCGGCCGCTCAGTCCTGATCGTGACGGGGGTCGTCCGTACCGCCCCGACCGTTCACCCGGGCGCCGTCACGCAATTCGCCGTTCTCGACGCGCTCCTCGGGGGAATGTATTCCACCGGTATCGCCGTCCGGGACGCGCGTGCTTTCGGCGACACCGGTGTCGGGTGCTGCGAGGGCCTCGGTGGAGAAGTCGTCGTCGTCGACGGCGAATTCTTCGAGTGCACGGCGGACGGCCCTCCCCGGCGCATGCGCGACGACGAGAGTCTGCCTTTCGTCGACCTCTGCTCCCTCGGCCAGTCCGCCGAGCGGCCGGTCCGCGGCCTCGACGCCGCGACCCTGGAGGCGGCCATCGACGGCCTCCTCGTGAGTCGCAACCTCTTTCACGCCATCCGTCTGGACGGGGTGGTCTCTCGGGTGCGCACCCGCGTCACGCGGCGCCAGGAACCCCCGTTCCGGCCTCTCGCCGAGGTCGCTGCGGAGCAGATCGAGACGGTCTCGCACGACGTGCGCGGTGCGGTGGTCGGCTTCTGGATGCCGCGTCTCTACCAGGGCGTCACCGTCGCCGGGCTCCACCTGCACTTCCTCGACGAGGATCGCCGCATCGGTGGACACGTTCTGGAAATCGACGTGCGAGACGCGGTGCTGCGGGTGTCGGCCTTTGCGCGCTTCGCACTCGAGTTGCCCCTGGACGAGGAATTCCTCGCACGCGAACTCACCCACGACGAAGATCGCCGCATCGCGGCCATCGAGGGCGGTGCCGCCGATTCGAGGAACGCTTCGGTGCGGTGAAGTCGACGGGTTACTCATGGGGTGAAGTCCCTTTAATTCGCGTCGTGAATCGATATCGCGGATCTTAGGATCGGCGCATGGCCAAGAAGCACATCACGCAGCTGATCGACGATCTCGACGGGTCCGTCCTCGAGCACGGAGAAACAATCAATTTCTCCCTCGAAGGGCGCGCGTACGAGATCGATCTCTCTGAAAAGAATGTGAAGAAGCTGCGAGAGGCATTCGAGCCATTCACTGACGTCGCTCGTCCTGTCGGAGCTGCCGCGATGGGGTCTCGGCGCGTATCCCGGGGTCGATCGGTGTCGACGCGCGACCTCGCGGATGTCCGCGCGTGGGCCGAGAAGAACGGTTTTCCCATCAATTCGCGCGGCCGTATCTCCTCGAATGTCCTCGCCGCGTACGACGCCGCACACTGACACCGAAGAATCCGGATGCCGCCGCGCGCGGCATCCGGATTCTCTCTCGTCTCAGACCAGGGCGCCCGCCGCGGCTCCGTCGCGCAGGCGCCGGGCGGCGACGCCTTCCGCCGCCGCAAGCGGGGTCACGCCCCGCGATTCGGCCTCGTCGTAGATGTGGCGCAGCGTCTCGCCGATACCCGCCACGCGCGCCATGATCTCGTCGCGGGACCCCCGGTGCTTCGCGTCGAGGTCGAGGTAGATCACACCGCCGGCGTTGACCACGAAGTCGGGGGCGTAGAGGATCCCGCGCTGCGCCAGACGGTCGGCACCCGACCGGTCCGCCAGCGGATTGTTCGCCGGACCGCACACCGCCCGCGCGTCGAGGGCGTCGATGACCTCGTCGGTCAGGACGCCGCCGATACCGGCGGGAACGAACACGTCCGCGGCGACCAGGTGCGCCTCGCCGGGCTCGACCCAGGTAGCACCGAGCTCCGCGGCCAGGGAGCGTTTCGCGGGATTCACATCCGTGACGGTGAGCACCGCGCCCTCGGTGGCGAGACGCACGGCGAGACGCCCGCCCACCTGCCCGAGGCCCGCGATCGTGATGCGTCGGCCGGCGACCCGGTCGGTGCCCGTGGCGCGCTCGAGGGTCGCGATGAGCGAGGCGTACACCCCGAGACTCGTGGGACCGGCGGGTTCGCCCGATCCGCCCCCCGATTCGGGGAGGCCCACGACGTGCGCGGTCCGCTCGCTCACCACGAGCATGTCGTCGGTGGTCGAGCCGACGTCTTCCGCGGTGCGGTATGCCCCGTCGAGGCTCTCCACGACATCGCCGAGATCGAGGAAGGCTGCGCGGCGCCGGTCGGCGTCGAGGAGCGTTCCGGGGGGAAGAGCGATGACCGACTTTCCTCCGCCGGCATCGAGGCCCGCGGCGGCGTTCTTGAGCGTCATCGCCGCGGAGAGGCGGAGCGCGTCGCCGAGCGCGTCGCTCCAGGTCGGGTAGGTCCAGAGGCGGGCCCCGCCGAGCGCGGAGCCGAGGACGGACGAGTGCAGGGCGACGGTGACGACGAGGCCGCTGCGGCTCCCCGTCACCACCTCCACACGTTCGTGGGAGAAATCGGGCAGGGGGAGGGCGTGGGTCATCGCAGTCCTTGTCGTCGGCCGCCTTGTGGGCGGCACGGAACGGAAGCCGCGGCTTTGCGGCATCCACCCTCCATTCTGACGTGCGGGGGCGCCGCGCGCGAGAGGCGGCTCCGCACGCGGGCCGGTACCGTCGCGCGGAGACGGGGTCTCGACACGCGGCGCGGGTGGGACACGTTCGGCGCGCCGCCGGCGCACTCCGCCGGATGCGCCCGGTCGCCCGCGGAGAGGCCGAGCGGGTTCGCGCCGAACGAGCCCCGGCTCCCGCCGGGTCGGCCGCGGGTGTCCCGCGGGCGGGGTTCTAGGCTGACGGCATGACCGACGCCCTTCCGAACCGCAGTCGTCTCGTCGCCGCCTCGCTGGAGGCCGCCGGAATCCCGGGACGGATCATCGTGCTCCCCGACGCGGCGTCCACCGCCGCCCTCGCCGCCGCGGCCCTCGACATCGAGGTCGGGGCGATCGCGAACAGCCTCGTGTTCTGGAGCGACGATGAGCCTCTTCTCGTCATGACCAGCGGCGCGCACCGTGTCGACACCGCGGCGCTCGCCGAGCGGCTCGGACGCGGCGGCATCCGTCGGGCGACGCCCGAGCAGGTGCTGTCCGCGACGGGTCAGCCGATCGGCGGCGTCGCCCCGACCGGGCACCCGGCGCCGCTCACCACGATCGTCGACGAGGACCTCGCGCTCTTCCCGGAGATCTGGGCCGCGGGCGGGACGCCGCACACGGTATTCCCGCTGACGTTCGACGACCTGGTGCGCCTCACCGGCGGGACCGTCGCCAAGGTCGAATGAGTCGCGGGCGAGGTGCGGGCGCCCTCTTCCGCCGGGGGCGTGAGACACCGCGCCCCCAAGGCGCGGGGGCGCCCCGAACCCGGTACGTGTCGACGACGCGCGGCCTGAGGTCGGCGGCCCAGGCGCGCCGGAACCCGGCAGCGTCGGCATCCCGTTCCTCACCCGGGGCAGGGATCAGGAGGGGCGGCCGATGCGCCGAGCGAGGGTGGCGGCCGTCGCCGTCACGGCCGCGGCGAGAGCCGCCGCGTCGCGCGGCGGGCCGTCCGAGGGCCACGTGATCGCAACCGCGGCCGCGGGCCAGCCCGCATGATCGAGGACGGGGGCGGCGACCGAGCGGAACCCGGGCGTGACTTCGCCGTCCTCGCTCGCGAAGCCCGCCGCGCGGACGCCGCGGAGCATCTCCCGCAGGGCGCGGGGCGTCGCCGGGCCGAGCCCGGTGCGCTGCGTCAGGGATGTGGCATCCGGATACAGCGCCCGCACCTGCGTCGGGGGAAGCGCGGACAGCATCGCCCGGCCCGTCGCGGCGAGATGCGCGGGCAGTCGCACCCCGACGTCGGTCACGAGCGCGGGGCGACGGGGTGCGCGCTCCTCGACGATGTAGAGCACGTCGCGCCCGGCGAGCACGGCGAGGTGCGTGCTCTCGCCGACCCGGTCCGACAACGCCGCGAGCAGCGGTCGCCCGAGTCGCGCCAGGGGCTGCTGCCGCGCGTAGCCGCCGCCGAGCTCGAACGCCGCCGTGCCCAGCCCCCAGCGCCGATCGCCCGGAAGGTGCACGACGTAGCCGTGCTGCTCGAGCGTGGCGAGTAAGTGGTAGGTGCTGGACCGGGGGATGCCGAGAGCCGTCGCGATCGTCTGCGCGGCGACGGGTCCGGGTTGGCGCGCCAGGAACGAGAGGATCCGCAGCGTCTGATCGGCGGCCGGCACCTGCGGGCGGGGAATGTCTGGCATGACAGACACAGGATGCCAGATCCCCGTCGTTCCGCGGCGTCGGACGCGATGGGATCGACGTATGAGCCACACCGTCACCGTTGGAGCCGCCCCCCTCGACCCGCACGCCGTCGTGGCGGTGGCACGCCACGACGCGCGCGTGACCGTCGACGCCGATGCACGGCAAAGGGTCGCCGACACGCGCGCGCTCATCGAGGCGCTCGCCGACGACCCGCAGCCGCACTACGGCATCTCCACGGGCTTCGGCGCGCTGGCCACGACGTTCATCGCGGGCGATCGCCGGGCTCAGCTGCAGGCGAGTCTCATCCGCTCCCACGCCGCGGGCACCGGCGCGGAGGTCGAACGCGAGGTGGTTCGCGCTCTGATGCTGCTGCGCCTGCAGACCCTGGCCACCGGGCGCACCGGCGTCCGCCCCGTCGTCGTGGAGACCTATGCGGCGCTGCTGAACGCCGGGATCACGCCCATCGTGCGCGAGTACGGCTCACTGGGGTGCTCCGGCGACCTCGCGCCGCTCTCGCATGTTGCGCTGGCGGTGATGGGGGAGGGGCAGGTTCGCGACGCTGCGGGGCAGTCGGTCTCGGCCGGGGAGGCGCTCGCCGCCGCGGGGATCGAACCGGTCCTGCTCTGCGAGAAGGAAGGGCTCGCGCTCATCAACGGCACCGACGGGATGCTGGGGATGCTCCTGCTCGCCCTGCACGACCTCGAGATGCTCCTGACCACGGCCGACGTCGCCGCCGCGCTCTCGGTGGAGTCGCAGGTGGGCACGGACGCCGTGTTCGCCGCCGATCTCATGGCGCTGCGCCCCCAGCTCGGTCAGGCGGCCTCGGCCGCGAACCTGCGCCGCTTCCTCGCGGGTTCCCCGATCATCGCCAGCCACCGCGGGCCCGAGTGCACCCGCGTCCAGGACGCGTACTCCCTGCGGTGCGCCCCGCAGGTGCACGGCGCCGCCCGCGACACGCTCTCGCACGCCGCGGCCGTGGCCGAGCGCGAACTCGCGTCGGCGGTCGACAATCCCGTCGTGACCGTCGACGGCCGCCTCGAGTCGAACGGCAACTTCCACGGCGCCCCGGTCGCCTACGTGCTCGACTTCCTCGCGATCGCGGTGGCGGACGTGGCCTCGATGTCGGAGCGTCGGACCGACCGCGCGCTCGACGTCTCCCGGAGCAACGGCCTGCCTCCGTTCCTCGCCGCCGAGGTCGGTGTCGACAGTGGACTGATGATCGCTCAGTACGCGGCCGCGGGCATCGTGTCGGAGCTCAAGCGCCTCGCCGTCCCCGCCTCGGTCGACTCGATCCCCTCGAGCGCCATGCAGGAGGACCACGTCTCGATGGGGTGGGCGGCCGCGCGCAAGCTGCGCCGCGCGCTCGACGGTCTCGCCCGCGTGCTCGCGATCGAGGTGATGACCGGATGCCGCGCCCTCGACCTTCGCGCTCCCCTCCAGCCGGCCGCCGCCACCGGCGCCGTGCGCGCCCTCGTTCGCACTCGCGTGGACGGCCCGGGATCAGACCGGTTCGTCTCGCCCGAGATCGAGGCGGCGACCGAGATGGTCGCGTCGGGAGCCGTCGCCCGCGCGGCGCTCGCCGCGGTGTGAGCGGCTACGGCGTGAGGACTTCGAATTCGTCGGGCGTGGTGGCATCCACGTCGTCCCAGGTGCCCTCGTGCCACGTGAAGATGGCGACGGCGGACGTCACCATCCGGACGTCGCGGTCGGCCAGGCGCGAGACGAGTGCACTCATGCCGGGGTCGTGGGCGACGACCATGACCTCGCTCGCCGCGGTCTCCCTCGCGGCGGCGAGCAACTGCTGCGGGGAGGCGAGGTAGAGTCCGGGCTGCGGGGTGACCTCGACCTCGAACTCGGTCGCGAACGCCTCCGCCGTCGTCGCGGCGCGCAGGGCGGTGCTCGTGAGCAGGACCTCGGGACGAACCCCCCGGCGGCTCACCAAGCGGGCCATGAGCGGCGCGTCGCGCCGACCGCGGGCATTCAGGGGTCGGTCGTGATCGTCGAGCCCCTCGTCGGCCCAGTCCGATTTGGCGTGCCGCGCCAGCACCAGTTGGATCATCGTTCCTCCGCGTCGATGCCGCTGCCCCCCGGCATTCCACCGATCACCACGATAGCCGCGCCGCCGCACATCGCGCCGGGGGTGGCGCACGGGGTGCACGACGTGCTGCGCGATGTCAGGCGGCGACGTACACCCAGGCGGTCCTGCCGCTCGCCAGGACGACGGACGTGCGCCGGTACAGCGCGACCTCGTACTCGTCGGCGGCGTCGAGCTCATCGGCGGTGAGATCGAGGACGCGCCCGAACACCCGGTCGCGCGGGTCGTCCGTGCGGCGGAGGATCGGGTGCGGGTCGAGACCGGGCAGGTGCCCCACGCGGTGGTCGTCGCGGTCGGTCCACTCGAGGCGGTAGCCGGCGAGGGCGTCGTCGTCGCTCGGCACGAGGCGACCGAAGGTGTCGAGTTGGACGTCGGGCAGCTGCAGCGTGTCGTACGAGAAGAGGTACTGCCGCCCCGGGTCGTCGCTCACGGGCTCAGGCTATCGACCCGTTCACGCCGCGGGAACGGTCACCCCCAGAACAGGTGCGCGATCGTGAAGATCGCCAGACCCGCGAGCGCCCCGACGATCGTGCCGTTCAGGCGGATGTACTGCAGGTCGCGGCCCACCATGAGCTCGATCTTCTCGGTGGTCTCTTCGGCATCCCATCGCTCGACCGTGTCGGTGATGATCGAGGCGATGTCGTGCCGGTATCGCCCGACGACGAACACGGCCGCATCGATGACCCAGCCGTCGACGCGCTGCTGCAGCGCCTCGTCGCGCTGGAGGCGGCCACCGACCTCGGCGAGGGCCGCCGAGGCACGCCGCCGCAGGGCGCTGTCGGGGTCGGCGAGGGCGGAGAGCAGTCCCGTCTTGGCGGTGTTCCACGCGTCGGCGGCGAGCTGACGTACGCGCGGGCTGTCGAACACCGCGGCCTTGGCCTCTTCCAGACGCACCATCGTCGCCGGGTCGTGCTGCAGGTTGTCGGCCAGTCGCGTGAGGTAGCCGTCGATGGCCCCGCGCGCCTGATGCCGGGGGTCGGCGCGCACGGCGTCGACGAAGCTGACGGCCTCACGATAGATGGTGTCGTCGACCAGGCGCAGGGCGAGGCTGGGAACCCACGCGGGCAGGCGCTGCGAGACGAGTCCCTGGAACACCTCGCGGTTGTTGCCCAACCACACGGCGATGTTGTCGAACGCGAGATCGACGGCCCCGTGGTGTGCGCCCGAACCGACGACCCGTTCGAGCCACCCGCCGACGGAGGGGCCCCAGTCGGGGGCGAGCAGGTGCTCGCGCGCGAGGTCTTCGATGAGTCCCTGGACGTCGTCGTCGCTGAGCGCGCGGAGCACACTGGAGGCCAGCGTGGCAGCCTCGGCCGCGATGCGGTCGGCGTGGGCGGGATCGGCGAGCCACGCACCGGCGCGGGCCGCCAACGGCGTCGACTCGAGCTTGGTGCGCACGACGTCGCCCTCGAGGAAGTTCGTCTCGACGAATTCTCCGAGCTGGCGGCCGATCTCGTCCTTACGGCGCGGGATGATCGCGGTGTGGGGGATGGGCAGCCCGAGCGGATGCCGGAACAGGGCCGTCACCGCGAACCAGTCGGCGAGGGCGCCGACCATCCCGCCCTCGGCCGCCGCGCGGACGTACTGCAGCCAGAAGACCTCGCGCTGGAACGCGAAGGCGATCGCGAAGACAACGGCCATCGCGATCAGCGCGCCGAGCGCGACCCCCTTCATCCGCCGCAGAGCGCGGCGGCGTTCCTGATCGGCGGGACTCAGCAGCGCGGTGGGGGTGCGAGCCATCACGACGACACCGGCCCGAGCCACGCGGCCGCCGCGGCCGAGTGCGCCGATTCGGGGTCGGAGGGGTGGAACATGCCCGCCAACACGTCGCGGTAGAGGCGGCTGAGCTCGCTTCGTGCGGAGTACGTCGACCCGCCCCCGACGAGGATCGCGTCGTCGACCACCGCCTTGGCCGCGGTCACCGCGCGGTGCTTGACGCCCGCGAGGAGCGAGAACCATCGCCCGCCGTGGTCGACCAGGGTGTCGACGTCGGTGCTGAGCGCGGCCAGCTGCGGCGGGAGGGCGTCGTAGGTGAGCGCCATGTCGGCGACGCGCCAGCGGATGTCGGGGTCGTTCGCGTAGGTCGTGCCGCTCTTCTTGGATCGACGGGATGCCGCCGTCTCGACGGCCAGATCGAGGGCGCGCCGCGCGATGCCGGTGTACACCGACGCGAGAAGGATCTCGAACACCGCGAAGATGCCGAACACCAGCGGGTCGGGCTGCGGGCCGGGCGCGAGGCGACGCACCACCCGCTCAGCCGGGGCGGCGGCTCCGTGCAGCTCGGTCGTGCGGCTCTGCGTGCCCCGCATGCCGAGCGTGTCCCAGTCGTCGCGCGTGACGATCGCCTCGTCGCGGTCGAGGAAGGCGAAGACCATCTTCGGGGCGTCCGGCGACGTGGTGTCCAGGCCGTGCACGCCGAGGTGATCCCACGCCGGAGCGAGCGAGGTGAAGATCTTGGTGCCGGTGAAGCGATACCCGCCGTCGCCGTCGGGGCGCGCGTCGGTGTCGCTGCCGAAGAGGACGAGGTCGTTGCCCGCCTCGCTGATGCCGAATGCGAACACCTCGCCCGCCGCGGCGCCGTGCTGGACGAACGCGAGGTCGTCGATGCCCCGATCCCGGAGGACCTTCGCCACGCCCGTCCACACGAGGTGCATGTTGACCGCGAGCGCGGTCGCCGGGGCCGCCCCGGCCAGACGCTGCTGCAGCTGCGAGGCCTCGGCCAGCGTCAGGCCCGCCCCGCCCCGGTCGGCCGGGACCAGGATGCCGAGGTACCCCGCCGCCCGCAGCTCGTCGAGGTCGTCCTGCGGGAACGTGTTCTCGCGGTCGTGCGTCGCGGCGCGCTCGCGGATGCGCGCGAGCAGGTCATCGGGCAGGAACCGAGCGGGATCGAACGGGGTGGTCATGGCATCCATTCTCTCGTCGCGGGTCGCGGTGCGGGGCGGCTTCGACCGCGGTGTCGCCGATGCCCCGCAGAATGGATGCCATGATCTCCACCGAGATGGCCCTGGCCCTGCGCGAGGCCGGACTGGTGTGGCATCCACGATCCGGCGATCGGTTCCAGCTCGACGAGCCGGAGTTCGAGGCGGACGTCTTCACGGTCAGCGAGATGACCGTCGAGCCGCGCGACTACCCGACGGGACGGATCCTGGCCTTCAACGGGACGACGGAGTGGGCGCTGGACTCCGTCGCCACGGAGGACGCGCTCTGGCTGCCGTCCGAATCGCAGTTGCGCGAGATGCTGCGCAGCGCGTTCCGGTCGCTGCGGCGCCTGTCGGACACGTACGAGGTCGAGATCTCAGTGGGCGGTGCGAGCGTCGTGTTCGACCACCCGGAGCCGGCGGACGCCTACGCGCTCGCCGTCCTGGAGTTGCTGCGTCGCATCCAGTGAGCGTCGCCTCCCGCGCGCCTCATCTTCCGCGGCCGTCGGCTCCCGCGACCGTCGGCTCCCGCGGCCGTCGGCGCCGCGCGTGTCGGGGGCGGCGCAGACGGCCGGGCTCAGGTGATGGTCTCGACGGGCTCGGTGTCGGGGATCGGCGTCGAGTCACGATGCCGTAGGTCGGGGAAGCCCTTCACGAACACCGCTGCGACCGCGAAGCCGAAGAGGGCGAAGGCGGCGGCCGCTACGTAGGCCCCCTGCGGGCCGATGCCGTCGACGAGGAAGCCCGCGACGGCCGAGCCCGCGGCCGCGCCGATGAGCTGCCCGGTGCTGATCCAGCCGTAGGCCTCGGCCGTCTCGCTGAAGCGGACGCTCGCCGAGGTCATCGCGAACATCACCGCGAGGGCGGGGGCGATCCCCGCGCCCGCGACGAGCAGGGTGGCGCCGAGCCACCAGGCGTTCAGCGAGATGATCGTCAGCGAGAGTCCGAGGGCGACGATCGCGAGGCGGCGGGCCATGGCCCAGGGGCCGATCGGGATGTGACCGAAGGACAGGCCGCCCGCGAGGCTGCCGACCGCGAAGACGGCGAGGACGAGGCCCGCCTCGAGCCCCCCGTGGTCGAAGGTCGCGACGACTCCCGCCTCGACCGCCGCGCACGCGCCGATGAGGAGGAAGCCGGTCGCCGTGGCCAGCAGGACGGGGGGCTTGCCCAGCACGCGGCCGAGGCCCCGCCGGCTGCGCGGGATGCGCACCCGACCGACCTCGGGACTCAGGATGAACCAGGCGCCCCCGCCGAGCATGATGAGCACGACCAGCATGAGGCCGGGCACCGTCCCGGCCTGGGTGGCGACGAGGGTGATGAGCACCGGTGCGAGCACCCAGATGATCTCCTGCAATGAGGCGTCGAGGGAGAAGAGGGGCGTGAGCTGGCGGGAGTTGACCATCTTCGGGTAGATGGTGCGTACCGCCGACTGGATCGGGGGCGTCGACAGGCCGGCGATCAGGCCCAGGGTCATGTACAGGGGGAGGGGCATCTCGATCAGCGCGAGGGTCGCGATGGCGGCCGCGCACACGAGGAGGGTGACCGTGAGGACACGGCGCATGCCCCAGATGCCCATCCAGCGGCTGGTGACGGGGCCCGAGATGGCCTGTCCGATGCTCGTGGCGGCGAGGACGAGGCCCGCGGCCCCGTAGGAACCGGTGACATGCTCGATGTGGAGCAGGACGGCGAGGCTCGTCATGCCGTTGGGGAATCGCGCCGTCAGCTGAGCGGCGATGATGCGACCCACGCCGGGGGTCTGGAGGAGTTCGCGGTAGCCGGCCACGACTCAACGCTATCTCTCCCCTCCGACATCGACGGAGCGGTCCGGCGGGGGCCGCGGCGTGACACGCCGCGACACGCCGGAGGTCGAAATCCAACGCCTGTGCAATGTCGGAACCCCCCTCTAGCGTGCGAGCTGTGGATGGATGCCGGTCGCCCCGGTGAGATCCGCGGAATGGCGGGCGTCGAGTGGGCTCAAGAACCTGCACGACCTGTGGATGAAATCGTGGACAACCTGTGTTGTATATGGGGAGAGCGGTGGAAAATCACACTCGTGTAACTACTAGCCCTTGTGGTTCCACCTGATGTCCGTCCCCATATGTAGTATTGAGGTCCCGGCGAGCCCCGCTCGTGCGGAAGATGAGTTTCTAGGGGAGAAAGAGAACGAAATGGCGATCACGGTCTACACCAAGCCGTCGTGTGTCCAGTGCACGGCCACTTACCGCGCACTCGACTCGAAGGGCATCGAATACAACGTGCTCGACCTGTCGGAGGACCCCTCCGCGCTCGAGCAGGTCAAGTCGCTCGGGTACCTCCAGGCTCCCGTCGTCATCACCGACGAGGACCACTGGTCGGGCTTCCGTCCCGACAAGATCGACGAGCTCGCGTCGCGCCTGGCGTGACTCCGCGACAGGCTCACCGACCCCCGTCATGAGCGCTGTCCTGTCGGCGACCACGGCTCCGCTGCTCGTCTACTTCTCGAGCGTGTCGGGAAACACCGCGCGTTTCATCGAGAAGCTGGGCATGCGGGCTCTGCGCATCCCCCTTCGGCCGACCGATTCGCCCCTGATCATCGATGAACCCTTCGTGCTGGTCACCCCCACTTACGGTGGGGGTGCCGGCAGGGGCGTCGAGAAGGGCGCGGTCCCCAAGCAGGTCATCCGCTTCCTCAACGAGGAGCGGAACCGACGCAACATCCGCGGGGTCATCTCCGCGGGCAACACGAACTTCGGCGATGCCTTCTGCCTCGCCGGCGACATCATCAGCCGCAAGTGCGCCGTGCCGCACCTGTACCGGCTGGAAGTATTCGGCACGCCCGACGACGTCGAGCGGGTCACCGAGGGATTGGAACGATGGTGGAAGTTGAGCTGACCGACGTGGACTTCAAGACCGAAGCGCGCTTCGAGGGCCTGGATTACCACGCCCTGAACGCGATGCTGAACCTGTACGACGCCGACGGCAAGATCCAGTTCGACGCCGACAAGCGCGCTGCGCGGGAGTACTTCCTGCAGCACGTGAACCAGAACACGGTGTTCTTCCACTCGCTCAAGGAGCGCCTCGACTACCTCGTCGAGAAGGAGTATTACGAGCCCACCGTGCTCGCCAAGTACTCGATGGAGTTCATCCAGGAGCTCAACGACCGCGCGTACGGGGCGAAGTTCCGCTTCGAGACCTTCCTCGGCGCGTTCAAGTACTACACCAGCTACACGCTCAAGACGTTCGACGGCAAGCGCTACCTCGAGCGCTTCGAGGACCGCGTGGTCATGACCGCCCTCGCCCTCGCGGACGGCGATCAGCGTCTCGCGGTGCAGCTCGTCGACGAGATCATCTCCGGTCGCTTCCAGCCCGCGACCCCCACCTTCCTCAACGCAGGCAAGGCGCAGCGCGGCGAGCTCGTGTCGTGCTTCCTCCTGCGCATCGAAGACAACATGGAGTCGATCGCCCGCGGCATCAACTCCGCTCTGCAGCTGTCCAAGCGCGGCGGCGGTGTCGCCCTCCTGCTGTCGAACATCCGCGAGTCGGGTGCGCCGATCAAGCAGATCGAGAACCAGTCGTCGGGCATCATCCCCGTGATGAAGCTCCTCGAAGACAGCTTCAGCTACGCCAACCAGCTCGGCGCCCGTCAGGGCGCGGGGGCGGTGTACCTCAACGCCCACCACCCCGACATCCTGCGCTTCCTCGACACCAAGCGCGAGAACGCCGACGAGAAGATCCGCATCAAGACGCTGTCGCTGGGTGTCGTCATCCCCGACATCACGTTCGAGCTCGCCAAGAACGGCGAAGACATGTACCTCTTCTCGCCGTACGACGTCGAGCGCGTCTACGGCAAGCCCTTCGGCGACATCTCGGTCACCGAGAAGTACCGCGAGATGGTCGACGACCCGCGCATCAAGAAGACGAAAATCAACGCGCGCGAGTTCTTCCAGACCCTCGCCGAGATCCAGTTCGAGTCGGGCTACCCGTACATCATGTTCGAAGACACGGTGAACAAGGCGAACCCCATCGCCGGTCGCATCAACATGTCGAACCTGTGCTCCGAGATCCTCCAGGTCAACACGCCGACGACGTACAACGAAGACCTCTCGTACGACGCCATCGGCAAGGACATCTCCTGCAACCTCGGCTCGATGAACATCGCCCTGGCGATGGACGGCCGCGACCTCGGCCTCACGGTCGAGACCGCGATCCGCGCCCTCACCGCCGTGAGCGACCAGAGCCACATCGCCTCGGTCCGCTCGATCGAAGACGGCAACGACCGCTCGCACGCCATCGGCCTCGGCCAGATGAACCTGCACGGTTACCTCGCCCGCGAGCACGTCTACTACGGCTCCGAAGAGGGCATCGACTTCACGAACATCTACTTCTACACGGTGCTCTTCCACGCGCTGCGGGCGTCGAACCGCCTCGCGATCGAGCGCGGCGTGGCCTTCGACGGGTTCGAGAACTCCACCTACGCCTCGGGGGAGTTCTTCGACAAGTACACCGAGCAGGTGTGGGCTCCCGCGACAGAGAAGACGAAGGAGCTGTTCGCCGGCATCCAGATCCCCACCCAGGACGATTGGCGCGAGCTGAAGGCCTCCGTGCAGGCCCACGGCATCTACAACCAGAACCTGCAGGCGGTTCCGCCGACGGGCTCGATCTCGTACATCAACAACTCCACGAGCTCGATTCACCCGATCGCCTCGAAGATCGAGATCCGCAAGGAAGGCAAGCTCGGTCGCGTCTACTACCCGGCGCCGTTCATGACGAACGACAACCTCGAGTACTACCAGGACGCGTACGAGATCGGCTACGAGAAGGTCATCGACACGTACGCCGCGGCGACCCAGCACGTCGACCAGGGCCTGTCGCTGACGCTGTTCTTCAAAGACACCGTCACCACTCGCGACATCAACAAGGCGCAGATCTACGCCTGGCGCAAGGGCATCAAGACCATCTACTACATCCGCCTCCGTCAGCTGGCGCTCGAGGGCACCGACATGACCGAGTGCGTCTCGTGCATGCTCTGACCCGCTGAATCCGACTTCCACACGAAGGACACTCATGGCTGAGAAGCTGCAGCTGCTGAATCACGTGCAGGCCATCAACTGGAACCGCATCCAAGACGACAAAGACCTCGAGGTCTGGAACCGTCTGGTGAACAACTTCTGGCTCCCCGAGAAGGTGCCGCTGTCGAACGACATCCAGTCGTGGAACACGCTCACCCCCGAGGAGCAGACGCTCACGATGCGCGTGTTCACGGGGCTCACGCTGCTCGACACGATCCAGGGCACGGTCGGTGCGGTCTCGCTCATCCCCGATGCGATCACCCCGCACGAGGAAGCCGTCTACACGAACATCGCGTTCATGGAGTCGGTGCACGCGAAGAGCTACTCGTCGATCTTCTCGACGCTGTGCTCGACGAAGGAGATCGACGAGGCGTTCCGGTGGTCGACCGAGAACGAGTTCCTTCAGAAGAAGGCACGCATCGTCATGGACTACTACCGGGGAGACGACCCGCTCAAGCGCAAGGTCGCCTCGACGCTGCTCGAGTCGTTCCTGTTCTACTCGGGCTTCTACCTGCCGATGCACTGGTCGAGCCGCGCGAAGCTCACCAACACGGCCGACCTGATCCGCCTCATCATCCGCGACGAGGCCGTGCACGGGTACTACATCGGGTACAAGTTCCAGCGTGGTCTCGAGACCGTCGACGAGGCGCGTCGCCAGGACATCAAGGACTACACGTTCTCGCTGCTGTACGAGCTGTACGACAACGAGGTGGGCTACACCCAGAGCCTCTACGACGCGGTGGGCCTGAGCGAAGACGTGAAGAAGTTCCTGCACTACAACGCCAACAAGGCGCTGATGAACCTCGGCTACGAGGCGATGTTCCCGTCGTCGGTGACGAACGTGAACCCGGCGATCCTGTCGGCCCTTTCGCCCAGTGCGGATGAGAACCACGACTTCTTCAGCGGCTCGGGTTCGTCGTACGTCATCGGCAAGGCCGAGGCGACGGAAGACGACGACTGGGACTTCTGAGTCCCGGCACCACGAAGCCCGCCCCGCGCACGCGAGGGCGGGCTTCGTCGTCGTCTCAGCCGCGCAGCGCTGCGCTCACCGACGACGCCACTCGCGTCACCTGGAACCACAGCAGCGCGCGGAAGAACGGCCGCGCGATTCCGAAGCGCCACCGCTTGCGCGCCGCGGCCGTCTCCCACGTCGCGTCGACCCGGACGGTGGTTCCGGATGCCGCGGGCTCGAGCGTGAAGATCACGTGACGCGTGTTGGTGCGACGCTTCGAGGCGGGCCACCAGAACGTCCAGTGCGCCACGCGGCGCACCTCGTCGGCGTCGACCGTGACGTGCTGCGGTCCCAGGTCGCCCGCCATCTCGTCTTTCGGGGTCGCCACCCACGTCCCCGCGATCCCCGGCGCAACGGACGCGGTGACCCCGTCCCACTCGGCGAGGCGCCGCGGATCCGACACCAGCGCCCACGTGGCATCCGGGGTGGCGGGAACGAACGCCGTCGTCGATCGATGGAACGGATCGTCGGTCCGTGCCGCGGGCGTCGACGCGGGAAGGGCGGCAGCCTCGTCGAGGAGGCCGCGCACACTCGAGGGCGTCGTCTCGAGACGAGCGAGCACTGCCGTGATGAAGCCGCTCGGTTCGTCCAGCAGCGCGCGGAGGACGGCGACGGTGTCACCGGACTGTCCGACCGTCGTCGCCTGCGTCATGACGCTGCGGGCGGGTTCGGTCCAGTCGTATCCGGCGGGGTCGCCGAGAGCGATCGGCCCGTCGGCCGGTGCGGCGACGTCGAGGCCGAGCGCGTCGAGCTGATCGCGGTGCTGGGCGGCGACGGCGTCGCGTGCGCGCTCGATGGTGACGCCGGAGGCCCGCAGCACCTGACCCGCCGTGCCGTCGTCGAGCGTGAGGGCGAGGAGGAGGTGATCGAGCCCGGCGTCCTTGCCGCCCTGGCGTGACGTCTCCTCCATGGCGGCGACCCAGAGCCGGTGGGTCGTCGTGAATGCGGTCGTGAGCTTAGCCATGGGACTTCCTCCGGGGCAGGTCGATGGACGGATCGACGCGTTTGGCGTACTTCTTGTGAACGGCTTGGCGCGAGACGCCCAGGGCGTCGGCGACGTTCTGCCAGGTCAATCCCGCGCGGAGTGCAGCCTCGACCTGTCGGAGCTCGAGGGTCTCGGTGAGCTGCCGCAGTGACGCGATCGCTCGCAGCCCCGCGAAGGGGTCGGAGGTGTCGCTCGCTCGCTCGACGGGTGACGGGGTGGACATGTCAGCAACCTACGTTGACAGGCGGCGAGCTGTCAACCATCGTTGCTCCACTCGGGCTCACGTCAGACGTCGGCGGCCAGGACTTCGTCGAGCACGTGACGGGCGAATGCGGCCTCGCCGGGCGTGACGTTGGTCAGCATGATGAGGCCTTTCCACAGCGTCCAGCCCGCACCGCGCGCCCACGTGGCGTCGTCGACGTCGAGGGCCGTGCGAAAGGTCCGACGCGCGGGTCCACGGAACCGCGTCCAATGGATGACGGTATCGCACGCCGGGTCACCCACCGCGGAGCAGCCGAAGTCGATCACGGCGGACAGGACGTGGTCGGCGTCGACGAGAAGGTTGCCGATCGCGACATCGCCATGGACCCATACCGGGGCGTCGGCGAACGGGGCGTTGAGGGCATCGCGCCAGACGCCGCGCGCGCGATCGCGCTCGGCGCCCTCGAGCAGGGCGAATCGGCGGGTCACCTGCTCATCCCACCGCGCGACACCCGCACCGCGGAACGCGCTGTGCGCGCCGGGGACGGGACCGTCGGTGGCATCCGTCCGCCGGAGGGCGACCAGGAACGCGGCGAGACCCTCAGCGAGGGCGATGTCGTCGGGCAGGCGCGTCGGGTCGGGCCGATCTCCGTCGAGCCACCCGTACACCGACCACGGCGCCGGGAAGAGGCCGGAGGCGAGTCCGCGACCCGCGACGGTCGGGATGGGCAGGGGAAGCCCGTCGGAGAGCCGGGGGAGCCACTCCTGCTCCTTCTGCACCTGGGGGACGAAGGCGACGTCGGCGGGCAGGCGCACGAGGAGATCGTCGCCGAGGCGGAACGTGCGATGGTCGTTGCCCGCCTCGGCGACCGGCACCACGGTGCGCTCGGCCCACGCGGGGAACTGCGCCCGGATGAGCTCGCGCACGAGCACCGGGTCGATGGCATCGCGAGAGGGGAAGGGCGCGGACATCGGGCCATGCTAAGCCGGAGGAGGGGCGATCGTCCGCCGGGATCGTCGCGATCCACCACCGAGAGACGACGGGTACCCGAGGAGGGCGGGTCGACCCCCGCCCGCCGCTCGTACGATGGGTCCTATGGAGCTCGACGGTGAGGCGCAGGAGCAACGCGCCCTGCGGTCGATCGAGGCCATCGGCGGCGGCGCCGACATCGCCGCCGAGGCGCTGGCGTTGTCGAACGAGTTCACCGATCGACAGACGCGCCGCCTGAGAGCGTGGGTGAAGCGACTCGTCCGCCGCGGGTGAGCCGGATCAGCCCGGCCACTCCCGGCTCTCCAGCGCGTCCAGGAGCACCTCGGCCGCCGACCCTTCCATCCCGCGCACCCAGCGCTGGGTCGTCGAGTCGTCGGACGACACCGTGCGGCCGCGTTCACCACGCTCGAGGCGCACGTCGATGCGCCCGCGGACGACGCCGACCCCGCGCAGCACCCCCGCGGCGACCAGCGCCGCGAGGGGGTCGTGCAGCGCGCAGCGGCGATCCGGGAAGATGCTGCCGGTGTAGAAGTCGAGGTAGCTGGGCAGCATCGCCGACAGCGCGCGCGGAAGCGCACCCGGAATCGCCTCCAGGCGCACGAGATCGGTGGCATCCAGGGTCTGGGTCATCGTGACGTCGAGGGGCACCACGGTGGTGTCCCAGTCCTGCGCGAACACGACGGCGGCGGCCTCGGGGTCGTTGTGGATGTTCGCCTCCGCCCACGCGGTCACGTTGCCCGAGTGCGCGAACGCGCCCCCCATGAGCACGAGGCGGTCGAACGCGGCGACCCCGGGTGCCTCCGCGTAGGCGGCGAGGTTCGTCAGCGGACCGAGGGCGAGCACGGTGAGATCCGGATGCCGCGTGGCCAGGTGATCGATGAGCTCGACCGCCGCGCGGCTGTCGTGCGCACGGGCGGCCGCCGCCAGCGCGATGCCGCCGACGCCGTCCGCACCGTGGACGTGAGGCGCTCCGCCGTCGTACGACCGGTGGCGGAAGTCGTGCGCGCCGATCGCCACGGGGATGTCGGGGAACCCGGCCAGCTCGAACAGCGAGAGGGTGTTGGCGGCCGCGCGGGCGGCATCCGTGTTGCCGGAGACGGTCGTGACACCGACGATCTCGACGGACGGCTCGGCGAGCAGATATGCCAGGGCGAGGGCGTCGTCGATGCCGGTGTCGCAGTCGACCAGGATCGGGCGGCGGTTCGTCATCGGGTCACCTCATAGGTGTCGAGCGCGGAGAGCGCGGGTTGAGAGGCGTCGTCGGCGACGGCGGCGGCGCCGACCGCGCAGGCGCGCGACAGGGCGTCGTCGGGGGAGTCGCCGCGGAGCAGCCCGCACACGAGCGCCGCGCAGAACGCGTCCCCGGCGCCCACGGTGTTGCGAACCGTCGTGGCGACCCCGCGGGCCGAGGCCACGAGCTCCCCGTGGCGGTAGAGGCGGGCGCCCTCGGCGCCGAGCGTCACGCACAGCAGCGGGGCGCCGTGCACCTCGGGCAACTGCGCGTACTCGGTCTCGTTGACGATGACGAGGTCGCAGCGCTCGAGCACCGCGTGGGGGAGCGGCCGGGCGGGAGCCGCGTTCACAGCGAGGAAGCCCGCGGTGTCTGCGGCGGCCGCGACCACGGCATCCGGCACCTCCAGCTGCACCAGAACCGCCGAGCCCGGCTCGATGCCCAGGGCTGCGGGGTCGATCTCCGCGTTGGCGCCCGCGCAGACGACGATCGAGTTCTCGCCCGTCGCGTCGACGACGATGAGCGCGGTGCCGGTCGCCGCGTCGGCAGTCTGCACGCCGGAGGCGTCGACACCGACCGCGGCCAGCTGTTCCCGGATGCCACGGCCGTCGGGGTCGTCGCCCACGGCACCGATGAGCCGCACGTCGGCACCGAGCCGCGCGGCGGCGACCGCCTGATTGGCACCCTTTCCGCCGGGCCCGCGCTGCAGGACGCCGTCGGCGACCGTCTCTCCGGCCGCGGGAGCGCGTTCGACACGGGCCGTGAGGTCGACGTTGATGGCGCCGACGACGCTCAGGCGGGGGACGGGATGATCACGACTCACGAGCACCCACCCTGCCATGTCTTCGTGGCGTCCCGCGCGTCACCGTGCGTGTGCGGGACCACATCCTCCTGGTGGCCGGGCGCCACGGTGGCCGGTCTTCGGTCTCCATGGCGGTCTCAGCCTCTCGCGGATCGGCGTCGCAGTCCCGCCGACACGATCGCGACGACGGTACCGACCGCGACACCGATGACCGTCTCGAGCACGCGGTCGCGCAGGAGGAGATCGGGACCCACCGGGGACGCCAGCGAGACCAGCAGCAGCGCGAGCGGGGTGATGAAGAGCATCGCGATGCCGTAGTTGCGGCCGACGAACAGCTCCGCACCGGCTTGGAGGGCGACGGCGATGGCGATCACGAGCCACGGGGGAAGTTCGAGGGCCAGCAGTCCCGCGGCGATCAGCACCCCGAGGAGGGTGCCGACCAGGCGCTGTACGCCGCGGACGAGGCGGGCCGTCACGTGCGCACCGCCGACGGCGGCGACCGCGCCGACCATCGCCCAGTACCAGTGGGTGCCGATCAGGAGCGCCCCGGCGACCCCGGCGAGCAGGGCCGCGGCACCGACGGTGGCGGTCATCTCCCACGCGATGGCGCCGATCGGCGGACGCGTGCGCGCCGGGCGGCGCCACGACCCCCGGCGCAGCAGCACCAACGCGGTGGTCACGATGAGTGTCCACGCCACGCTCGCGGCACCGACGAGGAAGACGAGCCCGAAGGTCGCCGCGGTAGCGGGGAAGCTTGCGGTCGCGCCGGCGGCGAAGACCGCGAACAGCGCGCCGGGCGGGTGCCACCGGCGGCGGTACGCGAAGAGCGTCACCGCGGCCGCCAGCAGGGCGACCACCGTCACGCTGCCGAGCTCCGGCGTCGCGAAGAACGACAGCGCGGTGCCCACGAGCATGGACGCGATGAGGATGCCGCCGGCCGTCGCCTGCATCCGCACACGGGTACGCGGGAGGTCGGTGCGACCGTACAGCGCGGCGAACGCGCCGAAGCTCGCGTAGACGCTGAGGTCGAGCCGGTCGAGCAGGAGGAGGACGAGCAGAGGGGCGCCGACGCTGAGGACCGCGCGGAGGGCGACGCGGTGATCACCCTGGTGCGGTCCGACTCGGATCACCCCGGTCCACACGCGCCCCCGGGATTCCGCCACCCGACAAGCTTACGCCGGGGGCTCGCCCCGGACGTCAAGCCGGTGGCATCCGGGTCCGTCCCTCTGATGGGGTGGGGTCATGGACGAGCGAGAGAAGCCCCCGATCGAGCCCGGACCCGAGCCCGACACGAGCACGGCCGCGCAGGCCGAAGCCTCCGACCCCTCCCTGGACGAGGACGATCAGCCCCTCGAGTGAGCGTGGTTCGACGTCGAGGAGTCCCCGGATGCCGCGGCGGCCGGTTCCGTAGGGTGGGAGGCCCCGACCCCCACGAGGAGAGACGTGTTCCGCACGCCCCTGACCCTGTTCCGCACGCTCGCGATCGCCGAGGCGGTCTCATGGACCCTGCTGATCGGCGGTCTCGTCCTGCGGGCCACGGCGGACCTTCCGATCGCGGTGACCGTCGGCGGTGGCATCCACGGTTTCGTCTTCCTCGCCTACGGCGCCGTCGCCGTCCTCGTCGCTCTGAACCAGCGCTGGGGACTCGCCCCGGCGGCCGTTGCGGTCGTCAGCGCCGTGATCCCGTACGCGACCGTTCCCACCGAGATCTGGCTGCAGCGATCGGGACGCCTGCGCGGATCCTGGCGTCTCGACGACAGTGGCGACCCGCGCGATCGTCGACCGCTCGATCGGGCGCTGCGGTTCTTCCTCCGCCGACCGTGGATCCTCGGGCTGGTCCTCGCGGCGGTGGTCGCGCTCGTCTTCGTCGTGCTGCTCGTGGTCGGCCCGCCGGGCGGGAAGGGCTGACGCGAGACGCGTCTCAGCGTTTGGTCGACACCGTCACCGTGAACTTGCGGTCGCGCGCCGCCTGACGGGTCGGGCCGACGAGGCGTTCGAGCGCCGGCCGGTACTGCAGCGCCGAGTTCCACACCGTCCACAGCTCGCCGCCCGGCCGCAGCGCCCGCGCCGCGTCGGCGAACATGCGCGGAGCGATGCCCTCGCTTACCGCTGCGCCGGTGTGGAAGGGCGGATTCAGCGCGATGAAGGACTCGCTGCCGTCGGGTCGCGCGCGCAGCATGTCGTCGCGTGCGACCGCGACCCGGTCGGCGACGCCGTTCGCCGCCGCCGTGGCGCGCGCGGAGGCGACCGCGATCGCGGATCGATCGCACGCGAGGACGCGCAGCGACGGATGCCGCGTCGCCAGGGTCGCCGCGACGATGCCGGTCCCGCACGCGAGGTCGACGGCCTCCCCGGCGGCGGGTGCCGGAAGCTGAGCGAGCAGGAGACGGGTGCCGATGTCGAGCGACGCTCCCGCGAAGGCGCCTCCGAACGCGCGGACCTCGAGCCCGTCGAGACGGGCCCGTTCGGGCGTGGGGTCGGCACCGTCGTGCGGGCCCCGGGCGATGAGCACGCGCGACTTCTGCCGCGCGTGCGAGACGTCGACGCGACCGAACCGCTCGCGCAGCACGTCGTTCATCGCGACGGTCATGTGTTTCACGCGCCCGCCCGCGAAGACCACGACGTCCGGGTGGGCGTGCAGGGCGATCAGGCCGGCCACGTCGTGCAGCTCCCGCAGCGACCGCGGCAGGCGCAGCAGGACGACACGTGCGTCGGCGAGGAGGGCGGCATCCCTCTCGTGCGACGCGAAGGCGCCCGAGAGCCCGGTCCTCTCCGCGTTCGCGGCCAGCGCCTGTTCGCCGGTGAGGTCGTCCTGGTGCACGCGGATGCCCTGGGCCCCGTCGGCGGCCGCGGCCAGGGTGAGGGCGCCGTAGCCGTCGCCGATCACCACGAGCTCCCCGTCCGTCAGCCCGGCGCGTGCGCCCGCGGACTCGTCGAGGATCAGGCGGTCGGCCGCGTCGGCCGCCAGGAGGTCGGGTGCCTCGAGGTCGGGCCAGCGGCGGAGGGCGTCGAACGAGAACGGCACCCGGCTACGGTACCCGTGCCCGGCGCATCCGCGGGTTCGGGGCGGGGTCGCGCGGTCCGGGGCGGGGCCGGTGCGCGGCGCCCGCGTCAGGATCGACGGTTCGCGGCGGCGGCCGCGGCCGCGAGGTCGGCGAGGACGGGCGGCACGTCGTCCTGTGGCACGACCGCCTGGATGAGGGTCAGGCCGTCCGACGCGCGGGCGGCGGACAACGCAGCCGTCAGCGCCCCGACGGTGTCGACGCGCACGCCCCTGCCGCGTCCGGCTCCATCCATCGCCGCGAGCAGTGTCGTCCAGTCCCACGTCGCGATGTCGTTGTACTCCTCGTGCAGGCCGTGGATCACGCGCTCGACCGTGTACCCCCCGTTGTCGACCACCACGATGATCGCCGGGATGCCGTGCCGCACGATCGTGCCGAGCTCGGCGCTGGTCAGCTGCGCGGCGCCGTCGCCGATGAGGAGGATCGGGCGACGCTCGGGGCGCGCGAGGGCGGCTCCGAGGATCGCCGGAAGGGTGAAGCCGATCGCCGCCCACAGCGGCTGACCGCCGAAGACGACGCCGTGGGGAAGGCGCTCCCCGGCCATGCCGTAGAACGAGGTGCCCTGGTCGGCGAGCACGGTGTCACCGTCGCGGAGGAATCCCGCGATCTCGCGCCACAGCGCCTTCTGCGACAGCGCGTCGCCCGGGTCCGCGGCGGCCGCGGTGGTGTCGGCCGCGGGGGCGACCGGGGCGGGGAAACGACCGGGCAGGGCCGCGAGCTCGTCCGCCACCGCGTCCAGTGCGTCGCGCATCGCGAGCGGACGGTAGTCGTCGTCGCCGATCCGCGCGTGCTCGCCGCGGATCTCGACCGTGCGCGCCGGATCGATGCGCTGCGAGAAGAACCCGCTCGTGAGATCGGTGAACTGCACGCCCGCGAGGACGAGGACGTCGGCGTCCTCGATGCCGGTCCGCACGGCCGCAGCGCTCGCCGCACCGAGGTAGGGACCCAGGTAGCCGACGGCCGTCTCGTCGACGACCCGCCGGCCCCACAGCAGCGAGGCATGCGGCACGCCGCCGGCGAGCACGCGGTGCAGGTGCTCCTCGGCGTCGAGACGCGCCACGAGGATGTCGGCGAGGACCGCGACGGAGTCGGCGACCGCGAACCGCGCCGCGACCGCGTCGCGGAAGCGCGCGAGGACGGCGGGGTCGGTGACCGTCTCGGGGGAGGGGAGCGGCTCCGACGGCGGCTCCACCAGGGTCTCGCCGATGTCGGCGGGGACGAGCAGATACCCCGGCAGGCGCCGGTGGCGTACCTCCGTGAGCAGACGGTCGATCTGCGCCGTGGCATCCGTCGCCGTCAGGACCTCTTGCGCGGCGGTGACCTCCGCGGTCATGCGGGCGAAGTGGCCGAAGTCACCGTCGCCCAGCGAGTGGTGGCTCGCGCGCCCGGCCGCCTGGACCGCGGTCGTGGGAGACCCGACGACGTGGAGGACGGGCACGTGCTCAGCGTAGCTGCCGGCGACGGCGCTGATCGCGGAGAGTTCGCCGACGCCGAAGGTCGTGCTGAGCGCGCCGAGGCCGTGCAGGCGCGCGTATCCGTCGGCGGCGTAGCCGGCGCCGAGCTCGTTGGCGCACCCGACCCACTCGATGAGCGGGTGACGCTCGACGTGGTCGAGGAACGCGAGGGTGAAGTCTCCGGGCACCCCGAAGAAGTGCCGCACCCCCGCCTCGGCGAGCCGATCGAGGAGGTAGTCGGCCACGGTGTAGGTCGTCATGGCCGAGGACCGTGCTTACCGGGTGCCGAAGTGGAACGGCAGCGCGAGCGACGCCGAGACCAGGATGATGCCGAGGGCGAAGAAGAGCGCGGGGGCCGCGAGCGAGAACGAGAGGCCGGTGAGCAGCATGCCCCCGACGAACAGGATGAGCGAGACGATGAACATGGAGATCCCTTCGGTCGGTCCAGGCTACCGTGCCGTGTCGGCCGGTCGCGTGTCGGCGGGCCGGCGGGGCGTCTCGCCCAGCGCGGCGTGCGACCACAGCGTGCTGCCGGCGACCGCGGCGGGCATCACGGCGACGGCGCCGAGGGGGACGAGGAAGCACAGCTGCGTCGCCACACCGAACCCGAGTGCTCGCGCGCGGTTCTCGCGGAGGACGACGCGGCGGGCCCGGCGGTCGAGACCGCGCGCGGACAGCGCGCGGGAGGTGAGCTCGTCGGCCAGCAGCCACCCGGTGAGCAGGACTCCGACGACGGCGCCGAGCGCACCGCCCACGAGGGGGATGAGGCCCAGCAGCCACGCGAGGACCGCGACCAGGATGCCGCGGAGCACCAGGCGCGCGCTGTCGCCGACGCCGCGCCAGAAGCCGTACTCGGCGTCGGGCACGACTCCCAGGGCGGATCGCTCCGTCGCGCGCCAGATGCGGTCGTAGACCGGCTCTCCCGCCGTGAGCGTCACGGCGGTGAACGACACGGCCACGAGGAACAGGACGGCCCCGAACGACGCGATGCCGAGGGCGGTCCGCAGGGCTCCGACCCAGAAGGGCTGCCAGGTGTCGGCGAACGGCGTCCAGTCGTCGACGAGGGTCGGCAGCCAGAACGCCCAGCCCACCAGCAGGGCGCCGAACACGAGTCCGACGACCGCGCCGGGGATGAGTCCCAGCGCCATCGCCCCGGGCGTTCTCCGCCACTGTCCGAGTCCGCGGGCGAGCATCGCGGCGCCGTCGAGGAAATCGCGCATGTGCCGAGTTTCGCAGACGCTCCGCCGCGGACGGGTCGCGTCGGTGGCCGGTGCCAGGATGTGGGCATGCGCATCCGCACCACCTCGACACACCGCACGTATCGGTACGTGCGTCTGTCGATCGTGGGGGCGACCCTCGTCCTGGCGGTCTCTCTCGCGATCGAGCTCGCGACCGGGGGAATGCTGTCGTCGGTGAGCGCCGCGTTCTACACGCCCGCCGGCCACGTCTTCGTCGGGAGCCTCTGTGCGATCTCCCTCGCGCTCCTCGTGCTCTCGGGGCGCAGCGTCGAACAGAGCCTGCTCGACATCGCGGCGGTGTTCGCCGTCATCATCGCGCTCGTCCCCACTCCGGTCACCGACCCGACCTGCTCCGGCGAGACGGTGTGCGTGCCCGAGGAGGCCGGTTCCGCGTTCTGTACGGCGTCGTCGCCGTCGGCATCCTGGGGTCGCTCCTGGCGCTCGTGGCGGTCCTCGTCGCGGGCGGGGCGGGCCATCTGCGCGTGGGTGGCGTGCCGGTGATCTTCCTCGGCGAGTCGGTCGTGGTGGCGTTGTTCGTCGCGTTCTGGCTCGTGCAGACCGTCGAGCTGTGGAACGCGCCCGACCCGGCCCTGCGCGCATGATCCGGACGCGTCAGTCCGCCGAATCCCCTATCGACCCGCCCGGCGGCGCGATGCGACGCTGACGCCATGTCCGCCTCGCACCGTCGCCTGCTCCCTCTCCTGCTTCTCTCGCTCACCCTGACCGGGTGCGCATCCACGGCGCCGACGACGGCTCCGGATGCCGCGAGCGAGGCGCCGGTGATCGATGCGGGGCAGTCCGCCGGGGACGACGTGGCCCCGGCGGGGGGAGCGGGCTACGGGTGCACCGACGGCATGCTCGCCTCCCTCGCGGACAAGGGATTCGCCGATGTCCCTCCGGTGGACCCGGGGCGTTTCTCCTTCCCCGAGGGCATCGAGCTCTCGGTGACGCCCACGTGCTTCGTCTCCGAGAACGACGGCCAGGGAGCCTCTCGCGAGTCGGCATTGTTCTTCGACGACCCCGAGGGGGCCATCGACCAGGCGGACGCGGCCTTCCGGGCCGCGGGGTGGCAGGGCGGGGCGAGCGACTCCCTCGCGGGGAAGCTGGGGTTGTGGTGGAGCGACGGCGCCGATCAGATGGCTGCCCGTCACTCGGTGGGCGCGGGAGTCGTCGAGGTCGACGGGCGCAGCGCGGCCTGGTTCTCCTGGGCGGTGTGAGCGGGGTGTCGTGAGGATGCCGGGAATATCCTTCGAGCCTCGTCGTTGAAGTTGATACACGGCCGCTCAAGTATGAAACTTGAGTGAAGCTGACTCATGTATCACAGGAGACCACGTGCCCGAAGATGTCACCCCCGGCGCCGGGGACAACGGTGCCCAGTCGTTCGACGAGTTCCTCGCCCGCTACCGCGCGGGGGAGCGCGCTCGCGCCGAACGTTCGATCGATCTCAGCCGGTTTCTGAGCGCCCGCACGCAGGAAGCGCTCCAGGCCGCCGGCCGCTACGCGCTCGGCCGCGGTCAGCGCGAACTCGACGCGCTGCACGTGCTGCACGTGCTCGTCGGCCAGTCGCCGGCACGCGAGGCCGTCACGCGCATCGGCGCCGACCCCGCCGCCATCGCGCGCGCCGCCGAGAGCCGGCTCCCCGCCGCGAGTGACGCGGCCGACGTCGACGGGGCCGTCGTCGCCGGTTCGGTACAGCGTGCGCTTTTCCACGCCTTCCAGGTCGCCCGATCCTCGGGATCGACCTACGTCGACCCCGACCACCTCTTCTTCGCCCTCGTGCTCGCGCAGGACGCGCCCGCCGGGCAGATCCTGGCGCAGGCCGGCGTCACCGCCGAGGCCCTGACCCAGGGCGTGCGCGAGACGGTCGTCGGCGGCGAAGCCGCACCGGCGCCCGAAGAAGCGGCATCCACCACCCCGAACCTCGATCGCTTCGGCACCGACCTCACCGCGCGCGCCGCCGCCGGTGAGCTCGACCCGGTCATCGGCCGCAGCGACGAGATCGAGCAGACGATCGAGATCCTCAGCCGCCGCACCAAGAACAACCCGGTGCTGATCGGTGAGGCCGGTGTCGGCAAGACCGCGGTCGTCGAGGGGCTCGCCCGCGCGATCGTGGCGGGCGAGGTTCCCGAGCAGCTCCGGGACACCCGCGTGATCGCGATCGACCTCGCCGCGATGCTCGCCGGCGCCCGCTACCGCGGCGACTTCGAGGAGCGCCTCACCCAGACGATGGACGAGATCTCGGCATCCGAGAAGCTCGTGGTGTTCATCGACGAGGTGCACACCCTCGTCGGCGCGGGGGGCTCGGGCGACGGCTCGATGGACGCCGGCAACATCCTCAAGCCGCGCCTCGCGCGCGGTGACGTCCACCTCATCGGTGCCACGACGCTGCGCGAGTACCGCACGATCGAGAAGGATCCGGCGCTCGAGCGTCGTCTGCAGCCCGTGCGCGTCGGCGAGCCGTCTCTCACGGACGCCGTCGAGATCCTCCGGGGCCTGCGTTCCGCCTACGAGCAGCACCACGCCGTCACCTACACCGACGACGCCCTGCGTGCCGCCGTGGAGCTCGGCGACCGGTACCTGCCCGAGCGCGTGCTCCCCGACAAGGCCATCGACCTCATCGACCAGGCCGGTGCGCGCCTGCGGCTGCGCCTGGGCGTGAGCGTCGACACCTCCGCGCTGATCGAGCGGCTGGCGACGCTCGAGGCGGAGAAGAACGCCGCCGTCTCGGCCGAGCACTACGAGGAGGCATCGCGCCTGCGCGACGAGATCGCCGCGGTGCAGGTGCGCCTCGACGAGGCCACGCGCGCGCCGCGCACCGCGGCCGTGGTCGACGAGCCCGAGATCGCCGCGGTCGTCAGCCGCGCCACCGGCATTCCGGTCGCGCGCCTCACCGCCACCGAGCGCGGTCGGCTGTCGCAGCTGGAGGACGAGCTGCATGCTCGGGTGATCGGGCAGGACGACGCGGTCACCGCCGTGGCCAAGGCCGTGCGCCGCAACCGCACGGGCATGGGAGACGAGAAGCGCCCCGTGGGCTCCTTCCTGTTCCTCGGCCCCACCGGTGTCGGCAAGACCGAGCTGGCCAAGGCGCTCGCCGGATCGCTCTTCGACGACGACGGGGCGGTGATCCGCTTCGACATGAGCGAGTTCGGCGAGCGGCACACCGTCTCGCGGCTGGTCGGAGCCCCTCCGGGGTACGTCGGCTACGACGAGGCCGGTCAGCTGACCGAGCGCGTGCGCCGCAACCCCTACTCCGTGGTCCTGTTCGACGAGATCGAGAAGGCGCACCCCGACGTGTTCACCCTGCTGCTGCAGGTGCTGGACGACGGACGCCTGACCGACGGCCAGGGGCGCACGGTGGACTTCCGCAACACCGTGATCGTGATGACGTCGAACCTCGGAGCCGAGATCCTGGCATCCCGCTCCGGGGCGATCGGGTTCACCACCACGGGCCGCGAGTTCGCCGACGACGACCTGCGCGACCGGGTGATGGGCAAGCTGCGCGAGGCGATGCGGCCCGAGTTCCTCAACCGCATCGACGACATTGTGCTGTTCCGCAAGCTCGAGAAGGCGCAGCTGCGCGAGATCGTGCGGTTGCTGCTCGGTGCGTCCGCGCGGCGTCTCGCCTCGCGCGACGTGGCCTTCGACGTTACCGACGCGGCCGTCGACCGCATCGTCGAGGTCGGGTACGAGCCCGAGTACGGCGCCCGGCCCCTCCGTCGCGTGATCCAACGCGAGGTCGATGACCGGATCGCCGACCTGTTCGTCTCGGGTGAGCTCGGCGACGGGGGAGCGGTGACGGTCGACGCCGACGGCTCCGGCTTCTCGGTGAGCGCGAGAGCCGCGCTGCTCGCCGCCTGACCCCCTCTCGAACGCCCCCGGTGCTTCGGCGCCGGGGGCGTTCGACACGCGAGGGCGGTTGCCCGTGCGCGTGCTCTCGCTCCGTGAGTGTCGAGAACCCCGGACGGGTCGGAGGGGTCGCCCGGGTGTTCGGGACGCTCAACGCCGGGACACGCCAGGACACGGCGGGGCGCGGCGGGGCGCGGGGCGCGGGGCGCGGGGCGCGGGACACGGCGGGGAGCGGGGCGCGGCGGGGTGCGGACCCCCGGGCGGAGTCGAGGCCCGACACGCCCGGGGGTGGGGGCGGCAGCGGCGTGTCGTCCCCCCATCCCCGCAGGACGGCACGCGGATGCCGGGGGATCCGGCGGCGGCGGGTGGCGTCGGCCCCGATGTCGGCGGTTCGCGGCAGAGTAGAGGCATGAGTCGTATCGGCACGATCTTCAGCCCGTACCCCCACCCGCCCGAGCAGCTGCGCGACGCCGCGCGAGCCGCCGAAGACGCCGGCGTCGAGGAGCTGTGGCTGTGGGAAGACTGCTTCCGCTCGTCGGCGTGGGCCGCGGCAGCCGCCGCGCTCGCCGTCACCGACCACCTGCGCGTCGGTGTCGGCATCGCGCCCCTGCCGCTGCGCAACGTCGCCGCGTCGGCGATGGAGGTCGCGACGATCGAGCGCATGTTCCCGGGCCGCCTGCTGCCCGGATTCGGGCACGGCGTGCAGGACTGGATGCGGCAGGTGGGCGCGAAAGCGGCGTCGCCCCTGACCCTCATGCAGGAGCAGCTCCCCGCCCTCCGCTCTCTGCTGGCCGGCGACACGGTGAGCGCTGAGGGGCGGTACGTGCGCCTGCGCGACGTCACCCTCGACTGGCCGCCGACCTCGGCGCCGCTCGTGTACGCCGCCGCCGAGGGGCCCAGAACGCTGGCGCTGGCGGGGGCCGTCGCCGACGGTGTGATCCTCGACAGCCGGCACACGGTCGACGAGATCGCCGAGGCGGTGCGCGTCGTCCAGCAGGGGAGAGCGGATGCCGGTCGGACAGGCCGCGCCGACGTGGTCGCCTATGTGCTCACGGCGTTCGGTCCCGACGCGAGCGAGCGGGCCACGGCGGTGCTGGCCGACCGCGCGGATGCTCATGACCGGGTGCTGGCCGGTTCGGTGTCGGAGGTCGCCGAGGGAGTGGCACGGTTCCAGGCAGCCGGCGTCGACGACGTGGTGCTGCTGCCGACCGACGAGGTCGACCTGGCGGCCTTCTTCTCGGCGGTGGGCCAGGTCGCCGTGGCCGTGCCGAACGCGGGAGGCGTCTCGTGACCCGCGGTGTCGTGTCGCTGGGTCTCGCCGGCTCGCTCGGCCCCGAGGCTGTGGCGCGGATCGCCCGCGAGGTCGAGCGGGCCGGCTTCCACACGCTGTGGATCAACGACACCCCCGACGGCGATGCTGTGGCCGCCCTCGCGGCGGCCGCCCGCGTGACCGACCGTCTCCATCTCGCGACGGGTGTGGTCCCCGTCGACCGCCGCCCCGCCGACGCGATCGCCGCGGAGGTGGCATCCCTCGCCCTCCCGCTCGATCGGCTCACGCTCGGCATCGGGTCGGGGATGGCGAAGCAGGGAGCGCTGGCGCGGGTGCGCGACGCGATCGAGGTGCTGCACGGTGCCGGGGTGCCCCGCGTGCTCGTCGGCGCGTTGGGCCCGAAGATGCGACGAACCGGCGCCGAGCGGGCGGAGGGCGTGCTGCTGAACTGGGTGCCGCCCACCGAGGCGCGCGCCCAGGCCGATGCCCTGCACGAGATCGCTCCCGCCGCGCACGTCGCCGTGTACGTCCGGACGGCGATCGTCGACGCCGCGCGCGAGCGCCTCGAGTTCGAGACGTCCCGGTACGCGTCGTTCCCGAACTACGCCGCCAACTTCGAGCGGATGGGGGTGGAAGCCATCGACACGACGATCCGCGACGTCACCGAATTGGGCGACGCGCTCGAGGCGTACACGGCCGCCGCCGACGAGGTGGTGCTGCGCGCGATCGTTCCCGAAGACACGGTGGAGTCGTACATCGACTTCGCCTGGCGGACGGCGCCGGCCCCGCGCTGACGGAGTGCCGCCCGCGGTCCAACCACGCCCGTGAAGGCCCGCGCCGAAGACCGCGGCCGCCGCGCCGACTGCGTAGACAGCGCCCGCGCGCCGGCCGGCCCGCGGGCCCGCCATACCAACCGTGGCCGGGTCCGCTCGCGAGCGCTCGCGTCGCCGTGCGCCCTAGCATGAGTCCGTGCGGCGACTCCCGATGACTCTCGTGACGATTGCGGTCACTGTGGCGCTCCTCTCCGGATGTACCGGTGCCTCGGCTGCGGGAGACGCTCCCGCGCGCGACGCGGGGTCGGCTTCGGGGGGACCGCCGCCCGCCTCCCCGTCGTACCCCACTTCGGAGTCTGCGCCGATTCCCGTGTCGACCCCGGACGCCGCCTCGATCGCACAGGCCGCCGCATGGCTCGACGCGGTGACGTTGCCCGAGGGGGCGGTGCGTACGGGCGACAGCCCCCGCGTGTACACGGCATTCAGCGGGTGGATCTGCACTCCTATCGCCGGGCGAGAGGGGGAGTGGCTCGTTCCGAACGCCAGTGTGGATGACACGATCGGGTGGATCCGCGAGAACCCGCCCGCCGGTCTGACAGCCACAACCTCGGGCGGCTCCTTCGAAGACGCCCCGCCGCCGACCTCGGCGACCGTCGCCTTCACTCCCGAGGACCTTTCTCAGCAGGGCGTTCTCTTCCGGGTGGACAGGAGAGGTGACGGCGTCGCCGTTCGCGTCGAGGTGGTAGCCCTCGGCTCGACGTCTGTGTGCCCGACCCCCGATTCCGGTACCCGCTTCGGCCTGCCCGGCCAGGGCTGAACGCACTGCCGCACCATTCGCGTCGGACGGCCGGCCCCGCCGATCGGCTGCCGTCATGACCCTCACGCTGCCCGGTCTCCCGTCGCTGCACTGGTCCGGCGTCGTCGGTGAGGCGGCCTTCGACGAAGAGAGCCACGCCCTCACCCTGCGCGCGGCGGGCGGCGTCGACTGGACGAACGACGCGACGGGCGGTCCCGCGCAGCACGCGGCGACCGCCCTGGCCTTCCCCGCCCCGGAGGGGGATTTCGTCCTCTCCGCGCGGGTGCGGGTGGTCGGTGCCCGCTCGACGTTCGACGCGGGGGCGCTCCCGCTGTGGTCGACCCCCGACCGGTGGGCGAAGCTGTGCAACGAGTACTCGCCGCAGGGCGAGCCGATGGTGGTCAGTGTCGTCACGAACGACGTCTCCGACGATGCGAACGGGCCCCCGTTCGTCGCGGACGCCGTGTTCCTGCGCGTCGCGCGGACGGGACCGGCCTACGTCTTCCATTTCTCCCTCGACGGCCGTGCGTGGCGTTTCGTTCGGCTGTTCCGGCTGCACGTCGACCTCTCGACGATCGCGATCGGCTTCCTCGCGCAGGCACCGATGGGCGACGGCGCGACCGCCGTCTTCGACGACATCCGGTACGCGGAACGTTCGCTCGGCGACCTGCGCGACCTCAGCTGAGGAGGCGACCCCGTGGCCGCGCACGGGTGGCAGACTGACCGGATGCCACGACGTCGAGGTCTCACCGTCCGCTCCGTCGCGCGCGGCATTCTCGCCCTCCTCCTGGTCGGCGCCGGCGTCAGTCACCTGACCTGGGGTCGACGCGGCTACCGCATCGTCGTGCCCCCGTGGGCGACGCGGATGCTGCACACGGACAAGGACGCCATCGTCGTGGCATCCGGGGCTGTCGAGGTGATGCTGGGCACCGCGCTCATCGCCCTCCCGCGCGAGCGGGGTCGCATCGGGGCGGCCGTCGCGGCCTTCTTCGTCGCGGTGTTCCCGGGCAACGTGCACCAATGGCGGACCGGTCGATCGGCGCCGGGGCTGAGCACCGACCGGGCGCGCCTGGTCCGTCTTTTCCTTCAGGCGCCGCTCGTCGCCTGGGCCTGGTGGGCCACCAGGGCCCGGTGACGCCGACGTCGCTCAGGCGGCCGCGCCGAGCTCCAGGATTCCGGAGGCGAATGCCGCCCGGGCCAGCACCTTGTACCCGTGCGCGGGAAAGAAGACCGTGAGACGGTCGTCCTCGATCCCCATGACGGTCCCCGTGCCGAACTCGCCGTGCTCGACGATCGCGTCGATGCGGATGCCGTCGGCGTCGGCCTCTGTCGCGTCTTCCGCGGGAACCGTCGCCGCGTCCGCCGCGTCGCACCGGTCGCACGCGTCGCAGTGCTCGAGCGACTCGACACCGAAGTACTCCAGGAGCGCGCGTCGGCGGCACCGGCTCGTCTCGGCGTAGCCGCGCATGATCTCGATGCGCGAGGCGCGGATGCGCTCCTCCGCCTCGTCGCGTTCGCGCACGGCACTCACTGCGTCGCCCGCCGACACCTTCTTCCGCACCGAGACGCCGTCAGCGCCCGACACGGCCAGATCGCACGCGACGAGCTGATTCAGCACGCGGCCGATCGCGCGCGCCGGACGACCGCTCTTCTCGGCGATGTCCTTCGCCCGGAGAGGCTTTCGCGCGCGTCGCAACGCATCCCAGACGCCCGCGATGTCGGCGCGCTTGGTGTGTCCGCCGGCGAAGAACGACCGCAGCGAGAAGTCTTCGGCGCGATAGTGCAGGATCGCGCGGGCCGGTCGGCCGTCGCGCGCCGCGCGTCCGATCTCCTGCGCGTACGAGTCGAGCGATTCCGTCACGTCGGCGTGCACGACCAGCCGCACATCGCTCTTGTCGACGCCCATGCCGAACGCCGACGTCGCCACCACCACGTCGAGTTCGCCCGCGCTCCAGGCCGTGTGCACCTCGTCGCGGCGCTTCTGGGCCATCGCCCCGTGGTAGGCGGCGGCTCGGAGACCGAGCTCTCGCAGTTCGTCGGCGTAGGCGTCGGTCTCTTTCCGGGTCGCGACGTACAGCAGCGCCGGGCCATCGGCATCCTGGACATCCGCGATGACCGCGCGACGCTTGTCGGCGTCGTGCTCGTGGCGGCGGACGGCCATGTGGATCTCGGGGCGGTCCATGCCGCGCACCTCGAGGTGGGGATCGCGCATGCCGAGGCTCGCGATGATGTCGTCGCGGACCGGCGCGGAGGCCGTTGCCGTGAGCGCGAGCACGGGTGGGTGTCCGAGAGCCTCGACGGCATCCCCGATGCGCGCGTAGTCCGGGCGGAAGTCGTGCCCCCACGCCGAGACGCAGTGGGCCTCGTCGACGACGATGAGGCGCACGTCGGCTCGCGCGAGACGGTCGAAGACCTCGGGGTTGGCCAGCTGTTCGGGTGCGAGGAAGGCGTACACGGCGTCGTCGCCCTCGATGGCCTCCCAGGCGGATCGGCGCGCCGCCGCGCCGGTCCGCGAGTTCAGGGCCACGGCGGCGGGGGCGTCGGGGGCGGCATCGATCGAGTCGATCTGGTCGCGTTGCAGAGCCAGCAGGGGCGAGATGACCACCGTGGTGCCGCCGAGCTCGCATCCTGCGATCTGATACACCGCGGACTTGCCGGCGCCCGTGGGGAACACGACGAGGGTGTCGCGCCCGCCGACCACGGCGTCGATCGCCTCCGCCTGGCCGGGAAGCAGATCGTCCCAGCCGAACACCTCCCGCGCGGTGCGGGCGGACTGCTCGAGGGTGGCGGGTGGGTTCACGGTGCCTCATTCCTGGGGAAGGCTTCCCACCTCACCCCGAACCTCCGACATCGCGGTGGGGGTTGCGAGCGGAGCCGACGTATGGTCCACGAGAGCCCGAGCGCGTTGACCGGCCCCGACGATCGGACCGTCGGGCCGGGGAGTCCTCCGGATGGCACGCGCGCCGCTCGCGCGCAAGCCGCGAGGTGATGTCGGAGGCGGGTGCCAGGATGCCGACATGCTCTTCGGCGACATCGAGACGGCCCTCGCGGCGGTGACCACGACGCGATCGCGTCTCGCCAAGGTCGACGCGCTCGCCGCCGTGCTGCGCGCGCTTGCGTCGGAGGAGATCGAACCGGCCGTGGGCCTGCTCACCGCGGCGCCCCGGCAGGGGCGCCTGGGCGTCGGGTGGCGCACCCTGTCGGCCCGCGGCGGCGGGCACGCCCAGACCCCGTCGCTCTCGGCGGGGGAGGTCGACGAGGCGTTCTCGCGGCTCGTCGAGGTCGGAGGCTCCGGCTCGGCCGCGGTGCGCACGAGCCTCCTCGACGATCTCGCTGCGCGCGCGACGGCCAGCGAATGGCACCTGCTGGTGCGCATCATGACGGGGGAGCTGCGCACGGGCGCTCTCGAGGGGGTGCTCGTGGATGCCATCGCCCGGGCGAGCGACCGCGACGGGGCACTGGTGCGCCGTGCCGCCATGCTGTCGGGCGACCTCGGCGAGACCGCTCGGATCGCACTCACCGGCTCGACCGACGACCTCGCGGCGGTGGGCCTCGTGGTGGGGCGCGGCGTGCAGCCGATGCTCGCCTCCACGGCGGCGACGGTCGTCGAGGCGGTGAGCGCCACGGGCCGGGCCTCGGTGGAGTACAAGCTCGACGGCGCGCGCGTGCAGGTGCATCGCCGGGGCGGCGACGTGCGCGTTTTCACTCGCACGCTCGCCGACGTCACGCATCGCGTGCCCGAGATCGTGGAGGTCGCGCTGTCGCTGCCGGTGCACGACGTGATCCTCGACGGCGAGACGCTCTCGCTCGACGACGACGGCGCGCCGCGACCGTTCCAAGACACGATGGCCCGTTTCGGCGCCGAGACCGCGCGGGAGATCGCGCTGCGTCCGTGGTTCTTCGACATCCTCCACGTCGACGGTCGCGACCTCATCGACGAGCCGCTGGCGGTGCGCGTGAGCGAACTCGAGCGCGTCGCGGGGGCGTATCGCATCCCCGCGCTCCTCACCGACGACGCCGACGCGGCCGACGCCTTCTCGCGGGACGCCCTCGCGGCCGGACACGAGGGCGTCATGGTGAAGGGCCTCGACGCGCCCTACTCCGCCGGCCGCCGGGGGAAGAGCTGGCTGAAGGTCAAACCGGTGCACACCTTCGACCTCGTGGTGCTCGGGGTCGAGCGGGGATCGGGTCGTCGCGCGCCGTGGTATTCGAACCTGCACCTGGGCGCGCGCGACCCGGACGGGGTGTTCGGTGAGCCCGGCGGGTTCGTGATGGTGGGCAAGACCTTCAAGGGCCTGACCGACGAGGTGCTCCGCTGGCAGACCATGCATTTCGGCGAGCGGGCGATCGGGGAGATCCCGGGGGGCATCCGGGTCGTGCCCGACACGGTCGTCGAGATCGCCATCGACGGCGTGCAGAGGTCGGTGCGCTACCCCGGAGGCGTCGCGCTCCGCTTCGCGCGGGTCAAGGCGTACCGCCCCGACAAGCCCGCCCGCGAGGCCGACACCATCGCGACGCTCCGGGCGATGCTTCCGGGCGCAGACGCCGCGGGCGACGCGGCGACCCCGGCGCCCGACCCCGCCCCTCGACACGTTCCTGACGGAAGGACGACGCGATGAGTCTGGCCCCCTGGCTCGACGGTGAACTGGGGTACCGCAGCTTCGGTACCCCCGGCGCTCCGCGCGCCGTCTTCGTGCTGCGCACGGGCGACGTCGCCACGACCGATCCCGACGCGCGGGTGACCTCGGCGTACGACGTGCGGGTCGTGGCCGTCGGTCTCGACGCCCCCGAGCTCGAGGACCCTCCCGTCTTCGGGGGGCAGACCCCCGCCGGCCTGACGGTCGACGCGCTGCGGGAGCTGCTCGAGCGCGAGGCCCCCGGGTCGACGGTCGGCCTGGTGGGCGAGCGCTCGGCGGGGCCGATCGCGATCTACCTCGCCGCGGCGATGGGTCCGGTCGTCGACCGCCTGGCGATCGTCGGCGTCTCGAGCCCGTCCGACCCGCTCAGCCGCGATCTGCGCACGCCCCTTCTCGATCACCTCGACGCGGAGGCCCTCGTGATCGTCGGGGGCGACGGCCCCGCGACCACCTCCGACGCCGAGTGGTACGTCGAGCGGATGAGGTCGGCGACCATGCAGATCGTCGCCGACGACGAGATCGGCTCCGTCAACGGCCACGTGACCCTGACCTCGGTGTGGGACCGCGTCCTCGCCCACGTCGCCCCGGGCGCCGAGCGCCGCTGACCCCGCGTCGGCCCGGTCCGGCGCCGACGCGATCCGGCGCCGACGCGATCCGGCGCCGACGCGATCCGGCGCCGATCCGATCCCGCGTCGACCCGCTCCGACCCGCCGGCGACGCGAACGCCGCACGACTCGGGCGAGGCTCACGCCGTGCCGCCGCGGTCAGCCGCGCGCGACCGCCTTCACCTGCACGACGTTGGACTCCTCGTCGACCTCCACGTGCTCGGTCTGCGCCTTCAAGAAGTCGGAGAAACTGCGGAACCCCAGCGACTTCTCGCTGAACGAGGGGTCCAGTCGCTTCATCAGGTCTTTCACCGCCGAGGCGTGCAGCCACTCGCCGTCGGCGCGCTCGCCCTCGAGCTGCATCGCGCGGTCGAGCAGGTCGACGGCCGGGTCCTTCGAGCGCTTGCGCGCGCGCGGACGCGCGGGCGTGGCATCCTTCTTCGTCTCGGCGAGCTTGGGGATGCCGGGGAGGGAGTCGTAGGCGTCGAAACGGTCGCACGCGGCGGCGAGTGACTTCGCGGTCGACCCGGCGACGCCGACACCGACGACGTAGCGCCCGAGGCGCTTGCACCGCTGCGCGAGAGGGACGTAGTCGCTGTCGCCCGCGACGATGACGACGTGCGAGAGATCGGGGAGACGGAACATGTCTTCTACGGCATCGACTGCCAGCCGGATGTCGGCCCCGTTCTTCGCGTAGGCCGCGGCGGGGAAGAGCTGGACGAGGTCGACCGCCCGGGCGACGAGCTGCGTGCGGTACTCGGCGTTCACGGGCGCCGACCAGTCGGCGTAGGCGCGCGTCAGCACCAGGGTGCCGAACGAGGCGGCGTAGTCGATCACCGCTCCCACGTCGATCGTCGCCTTGGTCAGGCGGTCGACGATCTCCGGATCCATGGGGTTCTCGGCGATCTTCTGCCGGTCACGGGAGTACGCGTTGCGCCCGTGCACGCGGTCGTACCACGACATGACGATGTTGTCGAAGTCGAGATAGACGGCGACGCGGGCGCTCTGGGTGTCGGGCATGGCATCCAGTCTCGTCCCTTGCGGCGGTCGGTGCCAGCCGCTCGCCGCCGTTGCGTGGTCCGTCGTGCGGAGTCGGGGCGCGACACGCCGTGTCGGGGGTGGGGATGCCGGCGTGTCGGGGCCGGGGTCCGCCTGAGGGTGCGGGGTGGGGCGCGGGAGCGCGATCGCTCCCGCGCGACCCGGTCCGCGCGGCTCAGCGCTCCCCGGGGTAGACGACGCCGATCTGCCGGCGCACCTCGTCGAGGACGCCCATGATCGACACGGTGTCGTCGATGGTGAGGACGTCGCTCGACGTCGCGCCCGCGGCGACGAGACGCTCGGCGGCCTCGGCCTGGAACTGCATGCCGCGTCCGTCGATCTCGGTGGTGAACTCTTCGAGCACGTCGCCGCCCGGGGTGACCACGCGGAACGAGGTCGGCGTGTACCAGACGCGGTCGATCTCGATGCGCGCCTCGGTTCCGACGATCTGCGCGGTGTTCGCCCCGGCCGCGCGCGACGACGACACGGTCGTCGACAGCGCACCGTCGCGGTGCACGAACATCGTGGCGACCTCGGCGTCGCTCCCGGCGTCGGAGAGCCGCGCGACCGCCGTCACGCGCTCGGGCAGGCCGAGCACGTCGATTGCGAACGAGATCGGGTAGATGCCGAGGTCGAGCAGCGCGCCGCCGCCGAGGTCGAGCGCGTTCAAGCGGTGGGTCGGGTCGGTCGAGATCTTCTGGGTGTGATCGGCCGAGACGACACGGATCTCGCCGAGCGTCCCCTCCGCGATGATCTCGCGGATGCGGACCATGTGGGGCAGATACCGCGTCCACATCGCCTCCATCGCGAGCAGGCCCCTCTCGGCCGCCCGGTCGCGGATGCGCGCGGCTTCGGTCTCGTTGAGGGTGAAGGGCTTCTCCACGAGCACGTGCTTGCCGTGGTCGAGGGCGAGGAGCGCGTTGTCGACGTGGCCCGGATGCGGGGTCGCGATGTAGACGATGTCGACGGTCGGGTCGCTCACCAGGTCTTCGTACGAGCCGTGGGCGTGTGGGATGTCGTACTGCGCGGCGAAGTCGCGCGCGCTGTCCCCGCGGCGTGAGCCCACGGCCGCGACGTCGAGACCCGCCGTGCGGAGGTCGGAGGTGAAGGCGTGGGCGATGCCACCCGTGGCGAGGATGCCCCAGTGCAGTCCGGTCATGCGTCCACCGTATCGGCGGCATTCGACGTCGGGCGCGTCGCCTGCGCGGGGAGTCCCGGATGCCGCGGGCATAGGCTCGATCCATGACGCCCGTCGAGCGCTTCCGCGAGCTGCTGCGCATCCCCACCGTCTCCCGCGTCGACGCCGACGACGTCGACGGTGCCGCTTTCGACGCGTTCCACGCCGCACTCGAACGGCTCTACCCCCTCGCCCACGCGCGGCTCGACCGCGAGATCGTGGCCGGGCACTCCCTGCTCTACCGGTGGGCGGGAGAGACGAGCGAGGAGCCGCTGCTCCTGCTCGCGCACCAGGACGTCGTCCCCGTGGAGGGCCAGGACTGGCGGCATCCCCCGTTCGACGCCGCGATCGAGGGGGAGGGGCCGGAGCAGACGATGTATGCCCGCGGCGCCATAGACGACAAGGGCGCCCTGGTGGCGATCCTCGAGGCGGTCGAGGAGGCGCTGTCGCAAGACGTCGTCCCCGCGACCGACGTGTGGCTCGCCTTCGGTCACGACGAGGAGACCCGCGGTAGCGGTGCCCAGGCGATGGCGGCTCTGCTGGCCGAGCGCGGCGTGCGTCCCGCGCTGGTCGTCGACGAGGGCGGGGCCGTGGTCGAGGGGGCCGTGCCCGGCGTCGCCGCCCCCACCGCGATGATCGGCGTCGCTGAGCGGGGAGTCGCGACCTTCGACCTGGTGACGCGTGAAGCCGGGGGTCACGCGTCGACCCCGCCACCCCTGCCCGCGACGGCGCGACTGGCCCGCGCGGTCGATCGTCTGCGTCGCCGGCCGTTCCCGCGCCGGCTGTCGCCGCCCGTGCGGGCCATGCTCGGCACCGCGGCCGCGCACACCCCGGAACCCCTGCGCACGCTGTTCCGCCGCTCGACCGCGTCGGCGCCCGTCCTCACCGCGGCGCTGTCCCGCCTCGGACCCGAGACGAACGCGCTGGTCCGCACGACCGCGGTGGTCACGCGACTCCAGGGAGCGCCCGGCGAGAACGTGCTCGCCACCGCCGCGCGCGCGAGCGTGAACGTGCGGCTCCTCCCCGGCGACACGCTCGCGGATGCCGCGGTCCATCTCCGCCGCGCCGTCGCCGATCCGCTCGTCGAGATCGAGCTGCTCCACGGCAGCGAGCCGTCGCCGGTGTCGCCGTGGCGCGGGCAGGCGTGGCGACGACTGTCGGCCGCCGTCGTCGAGACGCTGGGAGAGGATGTCGTGCCGCTTCCCTACCTGCAGCTGGGGGCGAGCGACAGCCGGTTCTACACCGGCATCTCCGCGCACGTGTACCGCTTCGCTCCGTTCCATCTCACCCGCGCCGAGCGCGACGCCCTGCACGCCCCCGACGAGCGCATCCGGGTGGAGTCGTGGCTCCGCGGCATCCGGTTCTACCGCGCGCTCATCGAATCCTGATCCCGACGGACGGTTCCCGCGCCGGTGTGATCACCGGGTTATCCTCGTGTGACCGGTCACGCTGCGACCGTTGACGCGAAGAGGCGAATCGATGAGCGAGACCGAACTTCCGGATGCCACGGGCCGGGCGCCGAGCATCCGCGACGTCGCCCGCCTCGCCGGGGTGTCGTACCAGACCGTCTCCCGCGTGATCAACAACAGCCCGCAGCTGCGCCCCGAGACGGCGGCGCGGGTGCGCTCGGCGATCGCGGAGCTGAAGTTCGTGCCGAACCAGGCCGCGCGTGCTCTCGCGACGAGCCGCACCCGGATGATCGGCGTGCTCGGCCCCCGCGCCACGACCTTCGGAGTGGCCACGATGGTCCAGTCCGTGGAGTCGGCCGCCCGGGCCGCGGGCTATCGGCTCACCGTCACCAACCTCGCCACGAGCGCGCCCGACGACGTGCGCTCCTCGATCGACCACCTGATGCAGCAGTCGATCGAGGGACTCATCGCGGTCGCGCCGCAGACGCGGGTCGTCCCGGTGCTCGACGAGCTCCAGCTCCCCGTGCCGGTGCAGATCGTGTCGTCGACCGGGTCGACGGCGTCGTTCAACGATCAGGTCTCCGGTGCCCGTGCGGCGGTCCGCCACCTCGTCGAGCTCGGGCACCGTCGCATCCTGCACATCGCCGGACCGCGCGACTGGATCGAGGCCGATCATCGCATGCGGGGCTATCTCGCCGAGATGGATGCGAGCGACCTGTCGCCGCGTCCCCCGGTGCTGGGGGACTGGACCGCGCAGTTCGGCTTCGAGGCGGGCCTGGAGCTGCTGCGCACCGAGGACGCGACGGCCGTGTTCGCCGGGAACGATCACATGGCGCTGGGGTTCATGCACGCCGTCCGGGCGATCGGTCGGTCGGTGCCCGAGGACGTCGCGGTGGTGGGCTTCGACGACGTGCCCGAGTCCGCCCACCTGTGGCCGCCGCTGACGACGGTGCGTCAGGACTTCGCCGGAATCGGGCGCCGCGCCGTCTGGGATCTGCTGCGCGCCCTCGGCGAGCCCGACGGGGGAGAGGCGGCGCCCGAACCCGATTTCCTGCGGCTCATCGTCCGCTCGTCGACGGCTCCGCCGAGCCGCTGAGAACATCACGGTTGGGCAACGGCTGTCCGGCGAACGCACAGGGACTTGACAGCCGGGTCCGACGCCGATGTACCATCGCTCACACAATGTGAACGGTCACATGACTGGCTCACACGGCCGACGGGACTCGCTGCGGAGCGGATCCGTCGAGACGAAGACGTTTCGATCGACGCGGGTGCGCCCCTCGCCGGCAGGCTTCGTTTCGCCCCGCCGACTCGTGCGTCCAGACGGCGGCGCATCGCGCCGCTTCAGACCGCGACCACCCACCCAATGAAGGGAACCAGAGTGAAGAAGCACAGCATGCTCAGCCTCGTCGCGGGGGCCTCCGTCCTCGCGCTCAGCCTCACCGGCTGCGGCGGAGACCGCACCGGTGGCGGAAGCGGTGACGCGGAGGAGTCCGGCGGCATCATCGGCGTCGCGATGCCGACACAGCAGTCGGAGCGCTGGATCGCCGACGGCAACAACGTCAAGTCGCAGCTCGAAGACCTCGGCTACACCGTCGACCTGCAGTACGCCAACGACGACATCCCCACCCAGGTCTCGCAGATCGAGAACATGATCTCCTCGGGGGCCAACGCCCTGATCATCGCCTCGATCGACGGCACCACGCTCACCGACGTCCTGCAGCAGGCCAAGGACGCCGACATCCCCGTCATCGCCTACGACCGCCTCATCAACGGCACCGAGAACGTCGACTACTACACGACGTTCGACAACTACAAGGTCGGCGTGCAGCAGGCCACCTCGCTGCTCACCGGTCTCGGCATCCTCGACGCCTCGGGCAACGAGACGGGCGCCGCGGGGCCCTTCAACATCGAGCTCTTCGCCGGAAGCCCCGACGACAACAACGCCACGTTCTTCTGGAACGGCGCGATCGACACGCTCCAGCCCTTCCTGGACAAGGGCGTGCTGAAGGTCCCCTCCGGCCAGACCGACTTCGGCCAGGCCGCGATCCTCCGCTGGCTGCCCGAGACCGCGCAGGAGCGCATGGAGAACATCCTCACGGTCATCGGCGACACCAAGCTCGACGGTGTGCTCTCGCCCTACGACGGTCTGTCGATCGGCATCATCTCGGCCCTGACCTCGGGCGGCTACGCGGCCGACGCGCTGCCGGTCATCACGGGTCAGGACGCCGAGGTCGGCTCGATCAAGTCAATCATCGCCGGCGAGCAGTACTCGACGATCTTCAAGGACACGCGCGAGCTGGCCAAGCAGGCCGTGACCATGGTCGACGACATCCGCAAGGGCGAGGAGCCCGAGGTCAACGACACCGAGACGTACGACAACGGCGAGAAGGTCGTCCCCTCGTACCTGCTCCAGTCGACGATCGTCACGGAGGACAACTACAAGGAGGTCCTCGTCGACAGCGGGTACTACACCGAGGCCGACCTGGGCTGATCCCCGGGGAGGGCTCCGGCCCTCCCATCCCGCCTCCGCCGCGACCGTCACCGGTCGCGGCGGAGGCTCCCGCGGGTTCGCGGCACACGATCCCGCCCCCACCATCCCCACCGGCCACGAGCCGGTCCTTTCAAGGAGGACCTCGTGAGCACCATCCTCGAGATGCGCTCGATCACCAAGGAGTTCCCCGGCGTCATCGCGCTCGCCGACGTGTCGCTGACCGTCGAGCGCGGGACCGTCCACGCCATCTGCGGCGAGAACGGCGCCGGCAAATCGACCCTCATGAAGGTGCTCAGCGGTGTGTACCCCGCGGGCGACTATCGCGGTGAGATCGTCTTCGACGGCAACACCGTCGAGTTCAAGGACATCCGCGACAGCGAAGCCGCCGGCATCGTCATCATCCACCAGGAGCTGGCCCTCAGCCCCTACCTCTCGATCGCCGAGAACATCTTCCTCGGCAACGAGATCACCCACCGCGGTCTCATCGACTGGGATGCCACGAACCGCGAAGCCTCGAAGCTCCTCGCCCGCGTGGGTCTCGGCGACAGCCCCGACGTGCCCGTCAACGAGATCGGCGTCGGCAAGCAGCAGCTCGTCGAGATCGCCAAGGCGCTGTCGAAAGACGTCAAGCTCCTGATCCTCGACGAGCCGACCGCGGCCCTGAACGACGACGACTCCGAGCACCTGCTCGACCTGATCCGTCATCTGCGCGGGCAGAACATCACCTGCATCATCATCAGCCACAAGCTCAACGAGATCCGCGCGATCGCGGACGAGGTCACGATCATCCGCGACGGCCGGACGATCGAGACCCTCGACGTGGCCACCGGCGGCACGAGCGAGGACCGCATCATCCGCGGGATGGTCGGCCGGGAACTGGAGAACCGCTACCCCGACCGCGACGTGGAAATCGGCGAGGAGGTGCTCCGCATCGAGGACTGGCACGTCAGCCACCCCACGGACGCCACCCGCACCGTCATCCACAACGCCAACCTGAACGTGCGCGCCGGTGAGGTCGTCGGTATCGCGGGCCTCATGGGGGCCGGTCGCACGGAGCTGGCGATGAGCGTGTTCGGCAAGAGCTTCGGCTCGCGCATCACGGGCACCGTCTACGTCCGCGGCGAGAGGGTCGACACCTCCACGGTGCCGTCGGCCATCCGCAGCGGCCTGGCCTACGTGACCGAGGACCGCAAGGGCGCCGGGCTGAACCTCATCGACACGATCAAGCGCAACATCTCCCTCGCCGGCATGCGCAAGCTCGCCAAGGGGGGCTGGGTCGACGGCGAGGAGGAGTACCTCGTCGCCAACCGGTACCGGCAGTCGATGAACATCAAGGCTCCGACGGTCGACGTCGTGGTCGGCAAGCTCTCCGGCGGCAACCAGCAGAAGGTCGTGCTGTCGCAGTGGCTCTTCTCCGACCCGGAGGTGCTCATCCTCGACGAGCCCACCCGCGGCATCGACGTGGGCGCCAAGTACGAGATCTACACGATCATCAACGCCCTCGCGGCGCAGGGGAAGGGGGTGCTCGTCATCTCCTCGGAGCTGCCCGAGCTCCTCGGCATCTGCGACCGCATCTACACCCTCAGCGAAGGCCACATCACGGGCCAGCTGCCCATCGAGGAGGCCACACCCGAGGCCCTCATGGTGCTCATGACGAAGGAGAAGGAAGCCGACCATGTCAGCGCTTGACAACACCGCGACCCAGGCGGGCCCGGGCGGAACCCCGCGGGGACCCGTCGGCGGCGCCGCCGGGGGAGCCGGCAGCATCGTCCAGTTCTTCACGTCGCGCCTGCGCGAGATCGGCATCTTCATCGCGCTGATCGTCATCGTCCTGCTGTTCCAGGCGCTGACCGGCGGACGCCTGCTCACCCCGGGCAACGTGTCGAACATCATCGTCCAGAACAGCTACATCCTGATCCTCGCCATCGGCATGGTGATGATCATCATCGCCGGCCACATCGACCTCTCGGTCGGCTCGGTCGCCGCCTTCGTCGGAGCGGTCTCGGGTGTGCTGATCGTGCAGTGGGGCCTGCCGTGGTGGCTCGGCATCCTGCTCTCGCTCATCCTCGGCGCGGTGGTCGGCATGTGGCAGGGGTTCTGGGTGGCCTACGTGGGCATCCCGGCGTTCATCGTGACGCTCGCCGGCATGCTGCTCTTCCGCGGCCTCACCCAGATGACCCTCGGCAACACCCAGATCACGCCGTTCCCCTCGGAGTACCGTCAGCTCGGCGGCGGCTACCTGTTCCCCGACCTGTTCCCGGCGTCGTCGTCGCCGGCCGAATGGATCACCGTGGGACTCGGCGTCGTCACCCTCGTGCTGTTCGTGGTCTCGCAGGTACGTCAGCGCACGAAGCGAGCAGCCCTCGAGCTGCAGAACGAGCCGCAGGTGTGGTTCCTGTTCAAGATCATCGGCGGCGGAGCGCTCATCGCGTACCTCACGTACCTGCTGGGCGTCGCCCCGAACTCCCGCGGAACGCCGATCGTCCTGGTCGTGCTCGCGCTGCTCATCATCGGCTATTCGGTGGTCATGAGCCGCAGCGTCTTCGGTCGCCACATCTACGCGATCGGGGGAAACCGCACCGCCGCGAAGCTGTCGGGCATCAACACCCGTCGCGTCGACTTCCTGCTCTTCGTGAACATGGGCACGCTCGCCGCTCTCGCGGGCATCGTGTTCACGGGCCGTTTGAACTCCGCCGGTCCCGGCGCGGGAAACCTGTTCGAACTGGATGCCATCGCGGCCGCCTTCATCGGTGGAGCCGCCGTACAGGGCGGTGTCGGCCGCGTCGTCGGCGCCATCGCCGGTGGTCTGGTCATGGGTGTGCTGAACAACGGCATGTCGCTCATGGGCATCTCGACCGACGTGCAGCAGTTCATCAAGGGTCTCGTGCTGCTGCTGGCCGTGGCCTTCGACGTGTGGAACAAGAACCGCACGCGCGGGTGAGCCACGCTCGTCCCGGAACGCCCCGTCGCGCTGCGGCGGGGCGTTCTGCGTCGCGGGTCCGGCAGGATGGAGGGGTGGCCCCCCGCACGTTCCGCCGCCGCGCCGTCGTCCTCGTCGGCGCCGTCGTGCTGGGTCTCACCGGTTGCACGTCGCCCTCCCCGCGAACACCGGGGACCAGCGACGGCGCCGGGGTCGTGGGGGTCGCCCTCCCGTCGTCGACCGACGCCGCGTGGTCCGACGCGGGTCGGGCGTTGACCGAGGAGCTCCGCGCGCGCGGCTACCGGGTCGACCTGCAGTTCGCGGCCGACGACCCGCGCACGCAGGGCTCGCAGGTGCAGAACATGCTCACCAAGGGAGCGGATGCCGTCGTGCTCGGGCGCCTGACCGGTGACGAGGTCGACGGGCCCGTGCGGGCCGCCGTCGACGGCGGTGTCCCGGTCGTCGCGTTCGGGCGGGCGGCGGCGCTGCCGGGGGCGGGATTCGTGGCGACGGCCGACCCCGCCGAGATCGGACGCGCCCAGGCGGAAGCGCTTCTGGCCGCGGTGGGCGCGCCGAGCTCCGGCGGGGAGGCGATCACCGACGAGGGCGCCGACGCGAGTGCCGGCACGGACCCGACGGCCGAGGGGGAGACCGACGCCTCCCCGACGCCGTCGGCCCCCACGCCGCGCCTCGCCGTCCTCCTCGGCGTCGCCGCCGACGACGACAACGCGCCGCTCTACGACGCCGCCCGCGAGACGCTGTCGGCCGCCGTCGAGGCGGGGGAGATCGAGATCGTCTCGGGCGGCACCCGCGAGTCGGCCGCAGTGACCGACGACGTCGCGGACGAAGAGGCGATGGCCGCGCAGCGGATCGACGAGCTCCGCACGGCGGACGCGTCGCCGACGGCCGTGCTCGCCCTCGGCGACGCGGTGACACGCGGCACGGTGGCGGCGCTGACGGCCACGCCCGATGCCCCGGCCACGCCCGAGGTCTCAGCCGCGCCTGACGCCTCGGCCACCCCGACGCCGACCGCGACCGACTCCCGCACGAGCTCGACCGCCCCGATCGTGGCGGTCGGTTCCGGGGCCGACGACCAGACGGTGGCGGCCCTGCGCGACGGGGCGCTCGCGGCGACCGTGATCGTCGACGTGCGTGCCCTGGCGGTGGCGGCGGCCGATGCCGTGGACGCCCTGCTCGCCGAGGAGACCCCCGACGGCGACGGCATGCAGCTCCCGGGCATGGTCGGCGTCCCCGCCTTCATGGCGTCTCCCCTCGCGGTGGGCACCGTCGACGCCGACCGCGCCCGAGACCTCCAGGACGGTGGGGCGCGCTGAGTGCCGCGGAAGCCGGGAGCATTCGGGATAACCCGAACGCGCGCGGGGGCTGACCCGGCTGCCCCGCGCGGGACCGCGCTCTAGCGTGGGACCCATGACCACGGCATCCGTTCTCCCGTCCCCGCCTCCGGCCGAGCCGGCGCGGGACACCCTCCCTCCCCAGGCGCCCGGATCGACCGCCGCCCTGACCCCTCGCGTGCGCATCGCCTCGCCCGGCCGCATCGCAGGCGCCGCCGCCCAGCTCGTCGCTCTCGGGCTGATCGGTCCGGCGATCTTCGGCGCCCTGTTCGGCCTCCTCGGCGCCGGCGTCGGCATGCTCTTCGCCCTGCTCCTCGGCGTGGTGCTCCTCGTCGGGCTCGTGTACGCGCTGTTCGCCATCGCCTGGTTCGAGCGTGCCCGCGTCGACGGCCTGTACGGCATCGGGCTGCCGCCTCTGCGCCCGCGCCGCAGCCCGCGTTCCGGGTTCGTCGGCGTGCTGCACACGATCTGGCTGCAGGCGATCGATCCCGCCCAGTGGCGGGCCGTCGCGTCGTTCGCGATCGCGACGATCATCGGCCTCGTCACGCTGACCGGTGCCGGTGCCCTGGCATGGGGACTCGCCCTGGGGGTGAGCCCGCTGTTCGGCTGGGCGAACACGCGCCTCTTCGGGATCTTCCCGGTCGAGGGAATGCTGGTCCCCGTCGTCGGCATCCTGACCGTCGTGCTCGCCCTCGCCGCGATCGTCGGTTCGGCGCTGCTGCACGGCATCATCGTGCGCGCGATCTTCGTGCCCTCCCGCGAGGCGCAGCTCGAAGAGGCCGCGCGCACCTCCGACACCCGCCGCGCGGGCGCCGTCCGGGCCGCCGAGGTCGAGCGCACGCGCATCGAGCGCGACCTCCACGACGGGGTGCAGCCGCGACTGGTGTCGATCGGCATGACGCTGGGGTTGGCCCAGACCAAGATCGACGACGACCCCGAGGCCGCGAAGGCCCTCGTGGCCGAAGCGCACGCCTCGACCAAGTCGGCGATCACCGAGCTCCGGCAGCTGGCGCGAGGCATCCACGCCTCGGTGCTCGAGGATCGGGGACTGGATGCGGCGCTCTCGGCGCTCGCGTCGCGCTCGCACATCCCGGTCACCCTCGACGTGCGGCTGCCCCGGCGCTGCGATCGCCCGGCGGAGGCCGCGGTGTACTTCTCCATCGCGGAAGCGCTGACCAACGCGGCCAAGCATTCGCGGGCGACAGCGTGCCGCGTCCACGTGCGGGTGCGGGAGGACGGCACCCTGTGGGCGCGGGTCGAGGACGACGGACTGGGCGGCGCACGCGTCGTCCCCGGCGGCGGACTCGACGGCATCGTGAACCGCGTCACAGCGGCGGGCGGAACGGCCCGCATCGACAGCCCGCAGGGCGGTCCGACCACGGTCGAGGTGAGCGTGCCGTGCGCGTCGTGATCTGCGAGGACTCCGTCCTCCTGCGCGAGGGACTGGTGCGCCTCCTCGCCGACGACGGTCACGAGGTCGTCGCCGCCCTGCCGGACGCCGAGGGGCTGGAGGCGGCCGTGGCCGACGCCCGGCCCGACCTCTGCGTCGTGGACGTCCGTCTGCCGCCGACCTGGACCGACGAGGGCATCCGCGCCGCGATCGCGCTGCGGTCCCGGCACCCGGGGCTCGCGGTCCTGGTCCTCTCGCAGTACGTCGAGGAGCGGTACGCGAGCGACCTCATCGCCGATGGACAGGGCTCGCTCGGATACCTGCTCAAAGACCGGGTGGCCGACGTGCGCGACTTCCTCGACGCCGTCGAGCGGATCGCGCAGGGAGCGACCGTGCTCGATCCCGAAGTCGTGTCGCAACTGCTGACGCGCCGGCGCCGTGACGAACGGCTGCAGAGTCTCACCGACCGCGAGCGATCGGTGCTGGCGCTCATCGCGGAGGGGCGTTCGAACCAGTCGATCGCCCAGACGCTCTTCGTCTCGCCGGCGAGCGTCGAGAAGTACATCACGGCCATCTTCACCAAACTCGGCCTCGAGCCGGACGAGACGGGCAACCGTCGCGTCATCGCCGCCCTGGTCCACCTGGGCCACGACCACACCGGAGCATCGTCATGACCTCGCCGACCCCCCTGGATTCCGCCACGCCCACGCCCACGCCCACGCCCGCGCCCGCGCCCGCGGCTCCGCCCTCCCGTCGGACCGCCGCGGTGGCCGTGTCGGTCGTCACGATCGTCGTCGGCGCGGTGGCGTTCCTCGGCACGGTCGGCGGAACCGCGATCTCGGCCGCGGTGACCCTGAGCGACACCGGCGAGTACGGCAACGGCGGGTCGATCTCCGCGCGCGGACTCACCGACCTCGACATCGACGTCGCCGGGGGATCGCTGACCATCGAGTACGGCGACGTGAGCGACGCCGAGCTCGCCGCGCGCGCGGGTGGGCCCGACGGCTGGACGTTCGAGCGCCAGGGTGACACCCTGCGCGTCGCGTCGCCCGAGCGACCCGGACCGTCGGCGTGGGGTGGCGGCCGTTCGGCGACGCTCACCCTGCCCCGGGAGCTGGCCGGGACCGGCCTCGACGCGACGCTGCAGGTAACCGGGGGAAGCCTCGACGTCGACGCGACCCTCGGTGCGCTGCGCGTCGACCTGGCCGGGGGTGAGGTCACCGTCGAGGGGGCCGCGCGTTCCCTCGACCTGACCGTGGCCGGCGGGTCGGCATCGGTCGAGCTCGACGACGTCGGCACCGCCTCGTTCGAGATCGCCGGGGGTGAGCTGTCGGCTGATCTGAGCGGCACGACGCCCTCGCGCACGACGGTCTCGCTGACGGCGGGATCGGCCGACATCGTCCTCCCCGACGACACCTACCGGGTGACGACCGAGGGGGTCGGCAGCGTCGACAACGCCCTGCGCACCTCGTCCTCGGCGACCGCGGTGGTCGACGTGGAGGCGGCGCTGGGGCGGGTGTCGCTCTCGTCGTGACCCGCGGATGAGCGACATGCCCGCCCCGTCGGACCGAATCTCGGCCGATGGGGCGGGCATTTCTCCACCGAGGCGGGGCGGCTGTCAGCCGCGCAGGTAGACCGTCGCCGTCTCGGTGAAGAAGTCGCGCGCCGCCTGGCCCTGCTCCTTCGGACCCAGCGCGCTGCCGCGGGTGCCGCCGAACGGGACGTGGAGGTCGGCTCCCGCCGAAGCGGAGTTGACGTGCACCACGCCGACACGCACGTCGTCGATCGCCGAGAGCGCCCGGCCGAGGTCTGTCGTGAAGATGGCCGCCGACAGCCCGTACGCGCTGTCGTTGACGAGGCGGAACCCCTCGGCGGGGGAGGACACCCGGCGCACGGCGACGACCGGGCCGAACAGCTCGTCCCGCCACAGCTCCCCGGGGTCGGAGGCGGGGACCTCGAACACCGATGGGGGCACGAAGAACCCCTCCGCGAGCGGACCCTCGCGATAGGGCCCCGGCGCGACGACCGCGCTCGCGTACGCGGTCGCACGCTCGAGCGCGGCGTTGACCCGGTCGCGGGCCCCGACGTCGACGAGCGGGCCGACCTCGACGCCGTCGGCGAGCGCGTCGCCCACGCGGGCCGCCGCCGTGCGCTCGGCGAGCGCGGTGAGGAACCGGTCGGCGACGCCCTCGTGCACGATCACGCGAGAGGTCGCGGTGCACTTCTGGCCCGCGGCGCGGAAGGCCCCGACCGCGACCTGCTCGACCGCGAGGTCGAGATCGGCGTCGTGGAGCACCAGGGCGGCGTTCTTGCCGCCCAGCTCGCCCTGGAACGGGATGCCGCGCGCCGCCAGCTGCGACGCGATCGCGCGTCCGACGCGCGTGGACCCGGTGAAGGTCACGGCGTCGACACCGGGATGGGCGACGATCGCCTCCCCGACCGCCGCGGTGCCGTTGACGAGGTTGAGCACGCCCTCGGGGAGACCGGCCTCCTGCAGGGCCTGCGCGAACCGCATCGCGAGGACGGGGACGAAGGTCGCGGGCTTCCACACGACCGTGTTGCCCCACGCGAGAGCCGGGGCGAGTTTCCACGCCGGGATCGAGAAGGGGAAGTTGAACGGGGTGATCGCCCCGATGACGCCGACGGGCCGCCGGACGACGAGGATGCGCTCGCCGGGGGTCGGCGACTCGTACACCTCGCCGGAGGGACGTTCGACGTCGTGGGCGTGATAGCGCAGGATGTTCGCCCCGTGTGCGACCTCGGCGACGGCTTCGGCGCGCGTCTTGCCCTCCTCGCGGGCGAGTTCGGCGCCCCATTCCTCGGCGTGCGCCGCGGCGATGTCGGCGGCGGCGCGCAGCACGGCCGCACGGGCGCGGGCCGGGGTGCGGCTCCAGCTCCCGAACGCGGCACGCGCGGCCGCGACGGCGCGGTCGACGTCGGCACGGTCGGCGCCGGGGCCGGTGGCCACGACGTCGGAGGGGCGGCTCGGGTTCACGTCGACGAGCTCCTCCCCGCCACCGGTGATCCACCGGCCGTCGACGAGGTGCTGCAGCAGGGTCGTGTCGGTCATCGCTTCTCCTCCTCGGCGACGGAACGGAAGGCGGGGATGCCGGTGAGGTGGGCGCCGAGCACGAGGGTGTGGATCTCGTCGGTGCCTTCGTACGTGCGCACCGACTCGAGGTTCGCGGCGTGCCGCATCGGCGAGTAGTCGGCGGTCACCCCGTTGCCGCCGAGGATCGTGCGCGCCTCGCGGGCCACGGCGATCGCCGCCCGGGTGTTGCTGAGTTTCGCGACCGAGATCTGGTGCGGCGCGAGGCGCCCGGCATCCTTCAGCCTCCCCAGTCGGAGCGCGACGAGCTGCGCCTTCTCGATCTCGAGGGCCATGTCGACGAGCTTGCTCTGGGTGAGCTGGAACGACGCGATCGGCTGGTTGAACTGCATCCGCTGCCCCGCGTAGGTCAGCGCGGTCTCGTAGCTGTCGCGCGCGGCGCCGATCACGCCCCAGCCGATGCCGTACCGCGCTTCGTTGAGGCACGAGAAGGGCCCCCGCAGACCGCGCGCTCCGGGAAGCTGCGCGTCCGCGGGGAGACGGACGTCCGACAGGGTGATGTCGCACTGGATCGACGCGCGCATCGACATCTTCGGGGCGATCGGGGTCGCGGTGAATCCGGCGGTGCCGGTGGGGACGAGGAAGCCCCGCACCCCCTCGTCGGTCTGGGCCCAGATCACGGCGACGTCGGCGATCGAGGCAAGGCCGATCCACCGTTTGGTGCCGTTCAGCACCCAGTCGTCGCCGTCGCGGCGGGCGAAGGTGGTCATGCTCGCGGGGTCGGAGCCCGAATTCGGCTCGGTGAGTCCGAAGCATCCGATCGCCTCTCCGCGCGCCATCCGCGGGAGCCACTGCTGCTTCTGCTCCTCGCTGCCGTGCTTGTGGATCGCGCTCATCGCCAGGGAACCCTGGACCGAGACGAACGTGCGGAGGCCGGAGTCCCCGGCCTCCAGTTCCATGGCCGCGAGGCCGTACTCCACGGCGCTGCGACCGGGGCACCCGTACCCCGAGAGGTGCATGCCCAGCACGCCGAGCTCGGCGAGCTCGGGCACGAGCTCGACGGGGAAATGCGCCCGGTCGTACCAGTCGGCGATCGACGGTTTCACGCGCTCGTCGACGAAGGCCCGCACGCGCGCGCGGATCCCGCGTTCGGCGTCGTCGAGGAGACCGTCGAATTCGAGCAGGTCGGGAACGGTGCTCATGCGGCATCCTCCGTCTCGGTCAGGGTGGCGGCCTCGGTGCGGATGGCCTCGGCGAGCAGGCGGAGGCCGACGTCGAGGACGACCTCGTCGATCACCAACGGCGGGAGCAGTCGGATGACGTTGCCGTGCGTGCCGCACGTGAGGGTCAGCACGCCCGCGGCGTGGCACGCGGCCGACACGCGCTGGGCGATGTCGGCGCGGGGCGCCAGGGTGTCGGGGTCGGCGAACTCGATCGCCATCATCGCCCCGCGTCCGCGCACCTCGGCCACCGCGGGGATCTCCTCGATCAGGGGTTCCAGGTGGGCGCGGACGGCGCGCTCGATGCGGCCGACGCGCGGGAGCAGGTCGGGGTCGTCGAGCACCTCGAACACCGCGAGCGCGGCCTCGCACGCCACCGGGTTGCCGGCGTAGGTGCCGCCGAGTCCGCCCGGGTGCACGGCATCCATGATCTCGGCGCGGCCGGTGACCGCGCTGAGCGGGAGGCCGCCGCCGAGCGCCTTCGCGGTGAGCAGCAGGTCGGCGACGACGCCCTCGTGTTCGCTCGCGAACAGCTGTCCCGTCCGGCCGAGTCCGCTCTGGATCTCGTCGATCACGAGCAGGATGCCGCGGCGGTCGGCGATCTCGCGGAGTCCGGGCAGGAACCCGGGGGAGGGGACGACGAAGCCGCCCTCACCCTGGATGGGCTCCACCACGAGAGCCGCGAACGTGTCGGCGCCGTGGTCGTCGATGAGGCGCTCGATCTCGGTGAGCACCTCGTCCACCGGGCGTCCGCGCAGGGGATTGGCGTTGGGCAGACGCGTGATGTCGCCCGGGAAAGGTCCGAACGAGGTCTTGTACGGGTGCTCCTTCGCGGTCATGCCGAGGGTGAGGAGGGAGCGGCCGTGGTACGCCTCGTCGACGACGAGGATGCCGGCGCGCCCCGTGTGGGCGCGGGCGATCTTGACCGCGTTCTCGACCGCCTCCGCGCCGGTCGTGAACAGGCCGGTGCGCTTGTCGTGGGTGCCGGGCGTGTGCGCGTTGAGCCACTGCGCGACGCGGACGTAGCCCTCGTACTCGGTGACCATGAAGCACGTGTGCGTCACGCGCTCCACCTGCGCGGACACGCGCTCGGCCACGCGGGGGTTCGCCGCGCCGACGCTGGTCACGGCGATCCCCGAGGCGAGGTCGATGAGCTCGTTGCCGTCGACGTCTTCGAGGGTGGAGGCGGTGGCACGCGCCACGAACACGGGCAGGGTGACGCCGAACCCTGCGGGCACGGCGCGCGTGCGTTCGTCGTGCAGGCGGCGTGAGAGGGGGCCGGGGATCTCGGTCACGAGGCGGGGAACGGTCATGCGCCGACTGTACGGCTCGACGAGCGAGCCCGGATGGGCGAGATGCACTCGTGGGGGAGAGGGATTGTGCATGCTGCACAATGGAGGCATGCCGACCCTCTCCGCGCTCGCCGAAGCGGCGGGCGACGCCCTCGTGCCGGTGACGCCCTTCCCCCCGTCGCGCGTGGTCACGGGAGTGCACGTGTCGGAGCTCGCCGCACCCGGACGCTACCTCGCCGGCGGGGAGCTGCTGCTCACCACCGGTATCCCGCTCACCGGTCGCGACAGTGACGACGACTACGTGTCCTCCCTCGCGGCGCACGACGTCGGGGCTCTGGGCCTCGGGCTCGGCGAGGGGTGGGACGCCCCGCCGCCGGGGTTCGCGGACCGGTGCGCGCGCGCCGGCGTGCCGCTGTTCGTCGTGCCCGACGGCATCCCGTTCCTCGACGTGTCCCGGGCGTTGGTGGGTCTGGAACGGCGGCTCGAGCGCGACGCGGGGCTGCGGGCCGCCTCCGCGCACACGCGCCTGGCCGAGGCGGCGGCGGGAGACGACGGCAGAGCCGGCGTCGTCCGAGCGATCGCGGAGGCCGTCGGGGGATGGGCCGCGTGGGTTCCGGCCGCGCGCGCCGAGGGGGCGCCGATGCTCCACCCGCCCGCGCTGGCGGGCCTGCTGCCCGCGGTCGTCGCCGACATCGACGCGTCCCTCGGGCGCTCGGGTGCGGGCGCCGCATCGTTCTCCGCGCACGGCTCGGTCGCGCTGGCGCTCCCCGTCCTGGCGGGCTCGGTCCGGGTCGGCGCCCTCGCGATCGGCGCGGGCCGTCCCCTGACCCCGGCCGACCGTCAGCTGGCGCGCACCGCGATCGCGCTGCTCCGCGCGCTCGCCGCGCCCCCCGCGCCCGTCGACGCCGCGTCCGCAAGCGCGTGGATCGTGCGTCTGGCCCTGGACGGGCGCGCCACCGCGGCCCGGCAGCTGGCGCGTTCGGGCGGCGTCGATCTGCCCCCCGTCGTCCGCGTGCACGTCGCCGCCCCCGACGCCGAGGCGCCGCCGCTCTCGGTCGTCGAGGGTCCGCTGCGCATCGCTCTGCGCGGCGTCGACGACGTGCCGCCGGTCGGGGCGACGAGTGCGCCGGTCGCGTGGGACGACGTCCCGGCCGCCGCCGATCGCGCGCGGGCGCTGTGGGCCGCCGCCGTCGGCGATGACCCCGCCGTGGTGCCGGCCGTGGTCGACCCCGCCGACCGCGCCACCGCATGGCTGGCCGCTCTCGCCGGCGCGCCCGGGCTGCGCGAGGCGGTCCGCGCGCACCTCGCCGGCGGGCAGCGGGTGGATCAGACCGCGCGGGCTCTCGGTGTGCACCGCAATACGGCGCGCCAGCGGATCGCGGCCGCGGAGCGCGCGATGGGCGTCGCTCTCACCGACCCCGACGTCGCCGCCGAGCTGTGGATCGCTCTGCGCCGGATCAGCCGCTGACGTCGTCGAGCCACGCGAGCACCTGTGCGGTGTGTTCGCCGAGTTTCGGCGGGGCGGAGACGGCGCCCGCCACCGCCGGAGACCACGAGATCGGAGAGCGCACCTGCCGCGACGTCCGTCCGTCCGCGCCCGCCGTCTCGTAGACCGGGTCGAGGCCGAGCCGTTCGGCGAGCGCGAGTCCCTCGCCGATGGTGTTGACCACGCCCGCGGCGACGCCGACGGTGTTGAGGCGTTCGGCCCATCCGGCGGCGGTGCCCCGCGCCAGCGCCTCCTCGAGCGCGGCGGCGAGCTCGTCGCGATGGCCGACCCGCGCCGCGTTCGTCGCGAACGCCTCGTGCTCGGCGAGGTGGCCGACACCGAGCACCTCGGCCATGCGTCCGAACTGCGCGTCGTTGCCGCACGCCACCGCGAGGGGGCCGTCGCCGCATCGCAGCACCTCGTAGGGAGCGATCGAGGGATGCCGATTGCCCAGCCGCGCGGGTTCGGTGCCGGCGCCGAGGTGGGCGGAGATCTGGTTCACCAGCGCCGCCTGGAGGCTCGACAGGAGGTTCACGTCGATGCGGGAGCCGCGGCCGGTGAGCTCGCGCCGGCGGAGCGCGGCGAGGATCCCGATCACCGCGTCCTTGCCGGTGAGCACGTCGACGAGCGCGACGCCCGCCTTCATGGCCTCGCCATCGCGCTCGCCGGTGATGTGCATGAGCCCGCCGACGGCCTGGGCGACGAAGTCGTAGCCGGGCAGACGCGCGCCGCCGTCGAGTCCGAAGCCGCTCACCGAGGCGTAGACGAGTCGCGGATGCCGGGCCGACAGCGTCTCCCAGTCGAAGCCGAGCCGCGCGAACTGGCCGGGTCGGAAGTTCTCGATCACCACGTCGCTGCGCGCGATGATCTGCTCGGCCCGCGCGCGATCGCCGGGAAGGGTGAGGTCGAGCGCGACGGAGGACTTCCCGCGATTCGCCGCCTCGAAGTACGTGGTCATGCCCGAGGGCGCGTAGGGCGGTCCCCACGCGCGGGTGTCGTCGCCGCCGCCCGGGCGTTCGATCTTCACGACGCGCGCACCGAGGTCGGCGAGCATCATCGTGGCCAGCGGACCCGTGAGCACGCGCGAGAAGTCGGCGACGACGACGCCCTCGAGGGGAGCGCTCACGTGGGCACCCCCGCCAGCGCGTGCGCCGTGGACACGCGCGCCACGATGTCGATGGGGAACTCGACGTCGGTGCCGCGCGGGCTCCGCCCCTCCAGCACGTCGAGGAGGAGGGCGGCGCACGCCACTCCCGAGGCGCGCGGGCGCAGGTCGATCGAGGTGATCGCGGGACGCAGGAACGGCAGCGAGGGATGATCGACGCACGAGACCACCGTGATGTCGTCGCCGACCGTCCGGCCCAGCCGCTCGAGGGTGGCGACCACCTCGATCGCGCTAGAGTCGGGCCCGCAGACGATGACGTCGGTGTCGGGGCGCTCGGCGAGCAGTCGCTCCGTCCTGCTGCGGACCTCGACCCAGGGCGCTTCGAACGACACCGCGGCCAGGACGGGGTCGAGCCCGCGCTCGCCGCACGCACGACGGTAACCGGCGACGAGCTGGCGGCCCCAGTCCGAGGAGTCGGGTGCGACGAGCAGCGCGGGGTGACGGGCGCCGGTGCGGTCGATCTCGTCGAACAGCCGCAGCATCGCCGACTCGTGCGATGACCACACGACACCGACGGGCTCGCCGTCGACGTCGGCGGGGAGGTGCTCCTGGGTCACGATCGGGATGCCGGAGGCGAACAGCGCCGGCAGGGCGGGGTCTCCCGCGAGCGGGTCTCCGATGACCAGGCCGTCGGCGCGGATCGGCCGGGAACGCCCCGACGAGACCGAGGGGCTCACGATCGTGACGTCGACGTCGTGCGCGGCCGCGTGGGTGACGATGCCGAACGTGAACGCCATGTAGTACGACGAGCGCGAGACGACCTCGGGCAGGACGATGCCGATCGTGCCCACCGAACCGCTGCGCAGCTGCCGAGCGGCGGTGTTGGCGGTGTAGCCGAGGGCCGCCGCGGCCGCGAGCACCGCCTCGCGGGTGGCGGGGGAGACGCGGCCGGTTCCGCTCAGGGCGTCCGACGCCGTGGTCTTGCCGACCCCGGCGCGACGGGCGACATCGATCAGGCGCGCTCGGCCGGTGTCGTGCATGCCGCAGAGTCTAACCACACCGCCGCGAGCGTCATCCACGCGAAACATTTGCGGTCTTGCGCCGAAACGAGACTCTCGCATACTTTTGCCGGAACGTTCCGGCATCAGTCTTGCCGCCCGACTGGAGATGCGATGACCTGCACCTGCACCCCCGCCCCGCACACCTCGCGCTCGCGCCGACTCGGCGACGAGTCCGGTGCTCCCTACGCGACCCTCTCGGAGGGCGAGCTGCGGCGTGCCGCCGAGATCCTGCGTGCGAACGGCGCGCTCGACGCCGATCACCGCATCGCCTACATCGGCCTCGACGAGCCCGACCGCCGCGACGTCCGGGCGGGAGCGACGGTGGTGCGGCGGGCTCGCGTGCAGCTTCTCGATGTGGCCACCGGCCTCGCCCGCGACATCGTTGTCGACCTCGACGCCGGAGCGCTCACCTCTGACGTCCCCATCGACCACGAGCTCAGCGGGCAGGTGCCGCTGCTGCAGGAGGAGCACGTGCTCATCCGCGACCTGCTCGCCGTCGACGAGGACTGGCTGGCGGCTCTGCGTCTGCGCGGCATCACCGACCCCGCCACCGTCGCCCTCGCCGGACTCTCGGCGGGTCGCTACCCGATCGACGGGGAGGAGGGTCGCCGGCTCGCGCGCGTGCTCGCCCACCACCAGCCCACGCCGCAGACCATGCCGTGGGCCCACCCCATCGACGGGCTCGTCGCCTACGTCGACCTGGGCTCCCGTCGCGTGGCTCGCGTGATCGACGTCGAGGTCATGCCCATTCCGCAGGAGACCGCCGACTACCACGTGCCCGGCACTTTCGGTCCCGAGCGCACGACCCAGCGTCCGATCGTGATCCAGCAGCCGGAGGGCCCGAGCTTCTCTTTCGAGGGCGATGTTCTCACGTGGGAGAAGTGGTCGCTGCGCATCGGCTACGACATGCGCGAGGGGCTCGTGCTCCACGGGATCGGCTTCGAGGATGCCGGGCGGACCCGCCCCGTCGTGCACCGCGCCTCGATCGCCGAGATGCTCGTGCCGTACGGCGATCCCGGTCCGGTGCGCTTCTGGCAGAACTACTTCGACACCGGCGAGTACCTGCTGGGCCGTCTCGTCAACAGCCTGGAGCTCGGCTGCGACTGCGTCGGTGACATCACCTACCTCGACGTCCCGATCGCCGACGCCCGGGGGGAGGTGAAGGTTCTCCCCAACGCCATCTGCATCCACGAGGAGGACGCCGGGGTGCTGTGGAAGCACACCGAGCAGTTCACCGGCACGAGCGACGTGCGGCGACAGCGCCGACTCGTGGTGTCGTTCTTCGTCACGGTCGGCAACTACGACTACGGCTTCTCCTGGTACCTGTACCTCGACGGCAAGATCGAGTTCGAGGCGAAGGCGACCGGACTCGTCTTCACCGCGGCCTACGACGAGCGCACCGCGCGCTTCGCGAGCGAGCTCGCCCCGGGCCTGGCCGCCCCCTACCATCAGCACCTGTTCTGCGCCCGCCTCGACATGGCGGTGGACGAGGGGCCCGCGGTCGTCGACGAGGTCGACGTCGCGACCGTCCCGATCGACGACGGCAACCCGCACGGCACCGCGATCGGCTTCCGCTCGACGCGGCTCACCCGCGAGAGCGAGGCCGTGCGCCGCGCCGACGCCTCCGTCGACCGCACCTGGCGCGTGAGCAGCGCCGAGGCGACGAACCGCTTCGGCCGTCCGGTGTCGTACGTGCTCAAGCCCGAGGGCAAGCCCGTGCTGCAGGCCCACCCCGCCTCCGTCATCGCGTCCCGGGCCCGCTTCGCCACGTCCGACCTGTGGGTGACCGCCTACGACCCCGACGAGCGCTACCCCGCCGGAGCGGTCGTCAACCAGAGCGCGGGGGAGCAGGGACTCCCGGCCTTCATCGCCGACGACGCGTCCCTCGAGCCCGCCGACCTGGTGCTGTGGCACACCTTCGGCCTCACCCACTTCCCGCGTCTGGAGGACTGGCCGATCATGCCCGTCGACTCCTGCGGCTTCGCCCTGACCCCGCACGACTTCTTCGACCGGAACCCGACCCTGGACGTCCCGGCGTCCGCCTCGTCCTGTGCGTGCGCCCACGAGGCGCCCGCACCCGCGACGACCTCGCACCACCCGTCCCACCCGCTCCACTCGCACCACCTCCCCGTTTCGCCGTCGAGCCCCGCACCCTGACCCGCGGGCCGGCCCCTCGAGAGGAACCGCCATGAGAACACGCACAACCGCGGGAGCCGCGATCACCGCGATCGCCCTCCTCGCCCTGACCGGGTGCACCGGCGCATCCGGACCCGCCCCCGCCGCCACGTCGGAGGAGGTCGCCCCCGGCTTCCTCGCCGTGGCCGACGACACCGCCCCCGCCGGGGGAGAGCTCGTCGTCCAGGTGGACTACGACACCGCCGAAGCCGGCGGACTGGATCCGCAGAGCGCCGCGACCGCGCGGTCGTGGATGCTCGAGGGTCTCGTGTACGAGACCCTGACCACGATCGACGAGAACCTCGCCGTCGCTCCGGGCCTCGCCGCATCCTGGGAGACGCCGTCCGACACGCAGTACGTGTTCACCCTCGCCGACGACGCGGTCTTCTCCAACGGTCGTCCGATGACGGCCGCCGATGTCGTCGGCAGCCTGCAGCGCTTGCGCGACACCCCGGTCACCTGGACCGGGCAGCTCGGCCCGATCGTCTCGATCGAGGCGACGGGCGACCTCGAGGTCACCGTCACGCTGTCGGAGCCCTACACCCCGTTCCTGGCCGCCCTGGCCAACACCCCCGCCGCGATCCTGCCGATGGCCGAGATCGAGGCGGGCACGGTCGACATCACCACCGAGATGCTCGGGACCGGTCCGCTGGTCGCGTCGGCCCACCGCCAGGACGAGCAGTGGACGTTCGTGCCCAACGAGCACCACCCGGATGCCGCGTCCCTCGGCTTCTCGACCCTCACGGTCGACATCGTCGGTGACGAGGCGACGCGCGCCGCCGCCCTGAGGGACGGATCGGCCGACCTCGCGATCCTCAACTCCACCGACTCGGCGTCGTTGCTGTCCGGGGCCGCCGACGTGCGGGTCGCGACGCAGCGCAACACCGACTTCCACTACCTGATGATCAACTCGATCGGAGGGGACCCCGCGCTCGCCGACGAGAAGGTGCGCTTCGCGCTGAACTCGGCGATCGACCGCGACGCGATCAACGCGCTCGTGTTCGGCGGATCGACCGCGGTCACCGGCGTGACCCCCGCCGGCCTCCCCGATTCGTGCGACCCCTCGGAACTGGCCTCGTCGGCTCGCGACGTCGCCGCGGCCAAGAGCGCGATCGACGCGGTCGGCGGTCTCGACCTGAACCTGCTCGTCTACACCGACGAACCCGTCCTCGCGCAGATCGCGCAGGTCATCCAGCAGAACCTCGCCGAGATCGGGGTCACTGTCTCGATCGAGCAGGTCGACTACGCGACGTACTCCGGGAAGGTCTACGCCGACCCGTCCGACTTCGACCTCGCCCTGAGCTGGTTCGCGGGCTACGCCGACCCGGCGATGGTCACGACCTGGTGGAACCCCACTCTCGCGGGATTCTCGTCGGTGTACATGACCGGCTCCAGCGACCTGAACGCCGCGATCGCCACCGGAGCGTCGACCCCGGCCGGTGAGGAGCGCGCGACGGCCCTCGCCGAGGTGTGCGACCTCGCCGACCGGCAGAGCGAGATGGTGCCGCTGGTCCTGCGGCCCTCGACGATCGGCTGGAACACGGCCGAGCTCAGCCCGACCCTCACGGCCGACGAGGGGTACGGCAACGTCCTGCGTCACATCACCGAGTTCCGCGTCGGCTGACATGATCGTCGTCCTCTGGTCGATCCGCCGGGTGCTGGCGGCCCTCGTCACGCTCGCGGGGGTCTCCGTGCTCATCTTCGCCTCCGTGCGACTGATGCCCGGCGACTACACCGACCTCGTCCTGGGTCCGCTCGCCACCGAGGCGCAGCGGGCCCTGGCCGTGGCCGCGTCGGGACTGGACCTGCCGATCCCCGAGCAGTACCTCCGCTGGATCGGTGGGGTGCTCACCGGCGATCTCGGCTACTCCTTCGTCTCGAACGTGTCGGTGACCGAGGAGTTCGCCGCGCGCCTGCCGGTCACCGCGACGATCGCAGCCCTCACCGTCGTGGTCACCCTGCTCGTCGGCATCCCGCTCGGCTTCGTCTCCGCGCTGCGGGCGGAAGGCTCCGCGGGAGCGGTGGGCCGCTTCGTGAGCGCCCTGGGCATCAGCGTGCCGGAGTTCCTGCTCGCGGGCCTCCTCGTCTTCGCGGTGTCCACCCTGGGTCTCGGCATCTCGGTCGGGCAGTACTCCTCGTTCGCGGAGGACCCGGGCCGCTTCTTCGGCTCGCTCGTGCTGCCGATCGTCGTGCTCTCGGTGGGGTGCGTCGCCGTCGTGGCCCGCAACACGCGCGACGCCGTGCTGAACGTGCTGGTCGAGCCCCACGTCCAGGCGAGCGTCGCCCGCGGCGAGACGCCGATGTTCATCATCCGGCACCACGTGCTGCGCAACGCGGCGGTGCCCATCCTGACGATCGTCGGCGCACTGGTCGCCGTGCTGCTCGGGGGCACCGTCATCGTCGAGTTCGTCTTCAACGTCCCCGGGATGGGGTCGTATCTGCAGACCGCGCTCGGGCGCCGGGACTACAACATCATCCAGAACGCCGTCCTGCTGGCGGCGGCCGTGTTCATCGTGACCGCCCTCGTCGTCGACCTGGTCTCCAACGCCATCGACCCGCGCCTGCGCCTGACCGGGGGGAGCCGACGATGACGATCACGCCCACGACGACGCAGCGTCTGGTGACCGCCCGCGACCGGACGTTCGGCGCCTGGCGCCGCGTCGACGGACTCGCCCGGCTGGCGACGATCGTCCTCGGCGCGCTCGTGCTGCTCACGGTGGTCGCCGTGCTCACCGGGGTCTTCGGATCCACCAGCGCGACCATCGGCGGGCGGTTCGCCCCCCCGAGTCCGCTCGCGCCCCTCGGCACCGACAACCTCGGCCGCTCGTTCCTGCCGCGCCTGTTCGAGGGCATCGCCACCACGCTGGTGGTCTCGATCGTCGCGGTGCTGTGCTCCGCGGCCATCAGCACCCTCATCGGGATGATCGCCGGGTACTACGGCGGGGCGGTGAGCGAGCTCGTCATGCGCATCGTCGACGTCCTGTACGCCTTCCCGGCCCTCGTGCTCGCGATCCTCGTGTCGGCACTGCTGGGGCCGGGACGGCCGGCGGCCATCGTCAGCATCGTGGCCATCACGATCCCGCTCATGACGAGGGTCGTGCGCGTGGCGACCCGCACGGTGGCCGAGCGCGACTTCGTCGTCTCGGCGCGCATCAGCGGGGTGCGCACCCCCGTGATCTTCGCGCGACGGCTCCTGCCCAACATCGCGGGCACGGTCGTGGTCCAGGCCAGCTACGCGCTCTCGGTCGCCATCCTCGTCGAGGGCGGACTGAGCTTCCTCGGCTTCGGGGTCCAGGTGCCGGAGGCCTCTCTCGGTCTGCTCATCCAGCAGGGGATGCTCGCGATGACCTTTGCGCCGCACCTGCTCATCGTGCCGGGCGCGGTGCTCGTCGTCGCGATCCTGTGCATCAATCTCATCGGCGACAGCTTGCGCGATCGCCTCGAACCCCGCGAAACGAGGTCCCTCACATGAGCGCCGTCACCATCCGCGACCTCGCCCTCGAATTCGACGGGTCACCGCCCGTCCGCGCCCTCGACGGCGTCGACCTCGAGATCGCGGAGGGCTCCTCGCTGGCCCTCGTGGGCGAATCCGGGTCGGGCAAGTCGACCGTCGCCTCGGTCCTCGGTCGGCTGCAGCCCCGGTCGGCGCGGATCCTGCGCGGCAGCGTCGAGGTCGCCGGCACCGACGTCCTCGCCCTGGACACCCCCGCCCTGCGCCGGTTCCGTCGCGACGAGCTGGCGTTCGTCGCGCAGGATCCCATCGCCTCCCTCGATCCCACGATGCGCATCGGACGCCAGCTGCAGCTGGTCCTGCAGAGCACCGGGCGGGATGCCTCGCCCGCGCGCCGCGTCGAGATGCTCGAGGCGATGCGCATCGCCGACCCCGAGCGGGTCATCCCGCTCTTCCCGCACCAGGTGTCGGGCGGGATGGCGCAGCGCATCGCGATCGCCCTCGCCCTGTGCCGCCGACCCCGGCTGCTCGTCGCCGACGAGCCCACCGCCGCGCTGGACTCGCAGGTGCGCGAGGAGGTCGTGCGGCTGATGTTCGATCAGGCGCGGGCTCTCGGCACGACGATCCTCTGGCTCAGCCACGACCTCCCGGCCGTCGCCCGATGGTGCGACGACGTCGCGGTGATGTACGCCGGTCGGGTCGTGGAGCGCGGCCGTGCGGCCGACGTCCTCGGGGCCCCCGTGCACCCGTACTCCCGCGCCCTCGCCGCGACGGATCCCTCGCGTATCGGGGAGGGGGAGCGACTCGTCAGCATCCCCGGGGCACCGCCGGTTCTGCACGGCGAGGCGACGGGGTGCGCGTTCGAGCCCCGCTGCCCGCTGCGGACCGACGCGTGCGCGCACACCCGCCCGCACCCCGTGGCTCCGCGCGCGACCCTCTGCATCCGGACCGACGAACTGCGTCGCCGCGTCCGCGAGAGCGAGGTGTCCGCGTGAGCGCCCCCGTCATCTCCCTCGACGACGTGTCGGTCCGGTTCTCGTCGGGCTTCGGTCCGACGCGGCGCACCGTTCGCGCGATGGACCACGTCTCGTTCGACATCGCCCCTGGCGAGACCCTCGGCCTCGTCGGCGAATCGGGGTCGGGCAAGTCCACCACCGGTGCCGTCGTGCTGGGTCTGCAGCGCCCCGATGAGGGGGTCGTCCGGTTCGAGGGGGCGCCCCTGGCGCGGGATCTGCGGTCGCGGGCGGGTCGCATCCAAGCGGTGCTGCAGCACCCGCGGTGGGCTGTCGATCCGCGATCGAGCGTCATCGACGCCGTGCTCGAACCCCTGCTCGTGGGGGCTCGGCGTTCTCCCGCGTCGGTGGCGCAGGCGCGGCGGATGCTGGATGCCGTGGGACTGCCCGCCTCCTTCGACCAGCGTCGCCCGCACCAGCTGTCGGGCGGTCAGCTGCAGCGCGTGAGCGTGGCGCGCGCGCTCGTGACGCGGCCCGCGTTCGTGGTGTTCGACGAGGCGGTCAGCGCGCTCGACGTGTCGGTGCAGGCGCAGATCCTCAACCTCGTGCAGGACCTGCAGCGCGAGCACGCCTTCGCGGCGCTGTTCATCTCCCACGATCTGGCCGCCGTGCGCTACATCTCCCACCGCGTCGCCGTCATGCGGCACGGCCGGATCGTCGAGCTCGCCCCGACGAGCGTCTTCTACGACTCACCCGCTCATCCTTATTCGCGTCAACTGTTCCAGGAGCTCACCTCATGACCCCCTCTCCTCGCCTCGCCCCCGTGCGCACGCACGGCGCTCGTCTCTCGAATGCCGATTTCGCCCTGCAACCGGTGCACGGCGTCGACCGCGGACGGGTCGCCTACGACTTTCCGGGTGTGCGCGTGGGCACCGCGGAGTACGCGGAAGGCCCGACCGGGGCGACGGTGCTGTCGATCCCGCGGGGGGCCCGCACCTACGCGGACCGCCGCGGCGGCGCGGTCGGGGCGAGCGGCCTGTACGGCTTCAACCACGCCATCTGCCTCGCGGGCGGCTCTGTCTACGGGCTGTCCGCGGTCGCCGGGGTGTCCGAGGCCCTCTTCGACGTCGTGGAGCACCGCGCCGGCTTCGACGAGCTGCAGCTGGTCTCGGGGGCGATCATCTACGACTACTCGGTCCGCGAGAACGGTGTCTTCCCCGACGCCGCCCTCGGCCGCGCCGCGTACGGCGCCGCACGTGAGGGCATCGTCGAGGTCGGGCGCGTCGGCGGCGGGGCCGCCGCCTCCGCCGGCAAGGTCGACCCGGCGCGGGTCGAGTTCACCGGTCAGGGCGCGGCCTTCCGGCAGGTGGGCGACGTCAAGGTCCTCGTCGTGACGGTCCTGAACCCGTACGGGGTGATCGTCGACCGCGAGGGGCGCATCGTCCGCGGCAACTACGACGAGCGCACCGGCGAGCGACGGCATCCCGCCCACGATTACGAGGAGGCGATCGCCGAGACGCGCCTGGTCGCACCGGTCTCGGGCAACACGACCATCACCGCGGTGGTGACGAACGTGCGCCTGAGCGACACCGACCTGCAGCAGTTCGCTCTCCAGGTGCACAGCTCGATGCACCGCGGCATCCAGCCCTTCCACACCTCGATGGACGGCGACACCCTCTTCGCGCTCACCACCGACGAGGTCGATCTGCCGGTCGACCCGTCGACCTCGCGCGGTCGTCTCTCGCTGAACCCCACGGCGGTCGCCACCCTCGCGGGCGAGACCGCCTGGGACGCGATCCTCTGCGCGGCGGGCTGATCCGTGCACGAGTTCCCCGCCTACCGCGCGCCCTCGCAGGGGGAGGTCACCGACCTCGTCCGCCGTCACCCGTTCGCGCTCGTGATCTCCGGCGGAGGGGCCGACGCGGCGCCGACGGCCACCCACACGCCGGTGATCATCGAGACCCTCGCCGACGACGCCGCCCTGGTCGGGGGCGTCCTGCTCGGTCACATCGCCCGCAAGAACCCCCAGTGGCAGAGCATCCGCGACGGGCAGCCCGTGCTGCTGGTGTTCTCGGGCCCGCACGGGTACGTCTCGCCCACCGCGTACGCGGACGATCCGAACGTGCCGACATGGGACTATGCGGCGGTTCACCTGACCGCGCGCGTCACGGTCCTCGACGACCGCGACGCCAGCATGCACGTGGTGACCCGGACCGTGCAGGAGCTCGAGGCGCTCGAGCCGACCGCGTGGGATGCGACCTCGTCGTTGGCGACGTTCGAGCGCATCGTCGGCGGCGTCGTCTCGTTCCGCTTCGACGTGATCGAGCAGCGCGCGGTGTTCAAGCTCAGCCAGGACAAGCCCGCCGATGTGAGGGCGCGTGTCATGGCGGCGGCCCGCGAGCGGGGTGATCGCCACGGAGACGTCGCGAGCCTCATCGAGCGCGTGGGGAGAGACGCATGATCGTGCACGAATGGTCGGCCCGGGGGACGGATGCCGAGATCGAGGGGCGCCGCCTGGGTGCGGCCTGGGCTCCTGAGCTGCACGCGGCCGTCGCGTCGTACCGCACCCTCTTCGAGCAGTCGGGCATCTCGGTGGGCACCGCGCACGAGATCGCACGGGGATGCGCGGAGGCGACGGACCGGTTCGCGCCCGAGGTCGCCGCGGAGTTCCGCGGCGTCGCGGTCGGAAGCGGACTCGCCCCGGAGGACGTGCTGCTGCTGACCGCGCGCACCGAGGTGCTCGCCCGGATGACGCCGTCGATGGAGTGCTCGACGATCGTGCACGTGCCCGGTGCGGATGCCGCTCCGCGCACGTTGCAGACCTGGGACTGGCACGAGACGCTCTCGAACGAGACCCTGGTCAGGCGCTGGCGCACGGGTTCGGGCACCCGGGTCGCGGCCTTCTGCGAGTTCGGCCAGCCGGCGAAGATCGGGGTGAACGACCGGGGCCTGGGCGTGCACTTCAACATTCTCCACCACCGCTCCGACGGATCGCGGATCGGGGTGCCGGTGCACGTGCTCTCCCGCATGATCCTCGACCGGGCCGGCACCCTCGACGAGGCCGTGGCGATCGCGCGCTCCGTCCCCCTCGCCGCCTCGAGCGTGCTGACCGTGGTCGTGCGCGGGGCGGCCGCGGCTCTCGAGGTGACGCCCGCCGGTGTCGCGGTTCTCCCGGTGCGCGCCGGTGAGACCTTCGCCCACACCAACCACTTCCTCGACGCGCACCTCGCGGCGGGGGAGTACTCGCCGTACGAGACCACGAGCGTTCCCCGGTACCGGTGCCTCGTCGACAACGCCGCCCTCGCACGGATCGCAGACCCGAGGGAGCGCGCCCGCGCGTTCGGGGCGGTGCCGGTGCCGGGGATCTCGGTGCGGGCGCGCGCCGAGCAGCCGGAGCACCTGCGGTGGGAGACCAAGCTCACGGTCGCGATCGACGTCGAGGCGGCGGCGCTGGAGTTCGCGGTGGGGTCGCCGGCCGACGTCGACGCCTCGCCGTGGCGGCGCGTCGCCGCGATCTGAGACGGTGCTGCCCGACACCCTGCACGCCGGCGCGGTGCTCGCCTCGGCCGCCGCGACGGCGATCCTCCTGGTGGGTGCGCGGCGCGGGCAGGCGATCGCGGTGCCCGCCGCCCTCCTCATGACGGTGGCGATGGCCGACGGGGCCTCCGGGCGCTGGATCGGCACCGTCTGGTGGGTGTCGGCGCAGATCCTCCTCGCCCTGGTGATCGCGGCCGCGACCCGTATCGCGGCGGGGACCCGGCGGGGACGCGGGTCGTCGACGACCCTGCACGAGACGGTGGGCCTGCTGCTCATGGCCGCGATCGGGGCCGGGATGCCGGCGGGCGCGGGCGAGGCTGCGACCCATCACGGTGCGGCGGGCGGGTTGACCGCGACGGTCATCGTCGTCTTCGCGCTGTACGCCGGGGTGACGGTGCGCCATCTCCGCGCGCGGCGGGGGCTGCGTCACCGGCTGCCCGCGCTGTTGATGGTGACGGCGGCGACGATGATGCTCGCGGCCGGCTGGTCGGGGTGACCCGGGGCCGCGCGATCAGCAGCGACACCAGGACGAGAGCGATGCCCAGCGCCTGGGCGGGTGTGACGGCCTCGCCGCCCACGAGCACGCCGAGCACGACGCCGGTCACGGGGTTGAGCAGCCCGATGATCCCGACGGTGCCCGCCGGGAGGTGGCGGAGCCCCGTGAACCAGCAGACGAAGGCCAGGGCCGTGGCGACCACCGCGATGCCGGCGTAGGCCGCGATGCCGACGGCATCCACCCGCGGGGGTGCGCCCTCGACGACTCCCGCGGCGACGAGGAGCGCGACCCCGCCGGCGGTGAGCTGCCACGCGGTCGTGGCCAACAGAGGGGTGTCATCGCGCCAGCGGGTGGTGAGGATCGCGCCGAGCGACGAGGCGAGCAGGGCGACGACGGATGCCACGATCCCCGCCGGCGAGACGGCCCCGGCGCCGAGTCCCACGACGAGCAGCACCCCGGCGATGCCGAGGACCGCCCCGGCCGCCCACCGCGCCGTCGGACGCTGGGCGAGCAGGGGCCACGCGAGGCCCGCGAGGGCGAGCGGGGCGAGGGCCATCACCGACGCGGCGATCGAGGACGGCAGCAGCTGCGCGGCGAGATAGACCAGCACGAAGAACGCCCCGAAGTTCAGCATGCCCAACACGGGGGCCTTCCACCACCAGTCTCCCCGGGGGCGTCGCCGGGCGAGCGACCACAGCAGCAGACCCGCGGGCAGCGCCCGCCACGCCGCGCCCCACAGGGGAGCGTCGGCCGGCAGCAGGTGCCGCGTCACGACGTAGGTCGCTCCCCACGCGATCGGCGCGACGGCGGTCACCGCGACGAGACGCCATCTCGCTTCCATGGAAGACATAGTAGCTTCCGTGGAAGGTATTCTGGGGGCCATGACCTCGACCGACCACGTGGACGCGATCGTCGCCGAGTGGGAACGGGAGCGCCCCGACCTCGACGTCACCCCGATGCAGGTGATCGGACGCCTGCACCGCCTCGCCGACCACCTCCGTGAGGAGCTGCTGGCCGTCTATCGCCGCTACGGCCTCGGGGAGGGGGAGTTCGACGTCCTCGCGACCCTGCGCCGGGCCGGCGAGCCGTTCGCAGCGGCTCCGGGCGAGATCGCGCGCCGCACGATGGTGACCACCGGGGCGGTCACGAAGCGCGTCGACCGGCTGCGGGCATCCGGTCTCGTCGTCCGGGTCGGCAGCGCCGACGACGGCCGCGGCCGCGTGGTGCGGCTCACCGACGCCGGGGTCCGCGTGATCGACGACGCCTTCGCCGCGCACATGGCGAACGAGGAGCGCCTGCTCGCGGAACTCGACGCCCCGCAGCGTCGCGCGCTGGAGTCCCTGTTGCGCGCGTGGGGCTCCGCGCTCGGAGTCTGAGTGCTACGCCCCCTTCAGGGCCTTCGCGATGCGCTGGAGCGACACCGGCTCGGCGGTGCCGAGGCGCTGGGCGAACAGGCTCACCCGCAGTTCTTCGAGGAGCCACCGCGTCTGCACCAGGTTCGCGGGAGCGTCGGAGGGCAGGGGCAGCGAGCCTCCGGCATCCTCGAAGCCGGCGGCGGCGCGCTCGTACTCGGTCATGCGCTGGCGGTCGCGCCCGGGGTTGTCGGACAGCGTCTTCACCCGCTCCAACGCGCCCGCCAGGTAGCGGGGATAGTGCTGCAGGCGCTGCAGGCCGGTGCGCGAGAGGAACCCCGGGAAGAGGAGTCCCTTCACCTGGCCGCGCACGTCGTTCAGGGCTCCGAGGAGCGTGATGGAGGCGGCATCCTTCATCGCCCGCTCCACCTCGCGCTGCGCGAGCAGGATCTTCGCCGCGAGCGACACCGTCTGGAACGTGCGTTCGACCGATGCGGCCGAGAACGCATCGCGCACCTTCTCGAACTCTGCTCGCGTGCGGACGACCCCCGTCGGCGCTTCGCGCAGCAGGATGTCGTCGGCGAGGGCCACGCGCGCGTCCTCGATGAGCGCCTTGGCGTTCTGGTACGGGGAGGCCGTGAGCGCGAGCTTCTCGTTCGCGGTGAGGTGGTCGAGCACGTAGGTGGCGGGGGAGGGGACGGCGAGCAGCAGCAGGCGACGGATGCCGGCGCGAGTATGTCGCGCGGCCTCCTCGGGGGTGGCCTCGACGCGCAGCGCGACGCTGTCGCCCTCGTCGACGAGCGCGGGGTAGCCGCGCACGACGCCGCCGGCGACGGGGGTGTCGACGACCTCGGTGAGATCGTCGAGGTCCCACGTGGTGAGCTTCGTGCGCGAGGCGAAGGCGGGGGAGGCCTCGGCGACCTTCGCGGCCGCGCGGGTCGCGGGCCGTGCGACCGTGGCTTCCACGCTGGAACGGGCCCGGTCGGCGAGACGTCGCTGAAGTGCCCCGAGGTCGCGGTCGCTGCCCACGGCGCGGCCGCGCGCGTCGACGGCGCGGAACGAGGGCAGCAGGTGCGCCGGCACGCGCTCGAGCTCGAAGTCGGCGGCGCTCACGCGCTGGTTCGCGACGCGCTGCACGAGCGCGGCGAGGGCATCGACGAGCGTCGTTCTCGGCAGCCCGTTCGCGTGCTCGGGGCCCTTCTCGGCGAGCTCGGCGCTGAAGGTCGAGGCCCAGTCCGCGGCCGGGACGACGTTACGGCGAATCGTCTTGGGCAGCGCCCGCAGCAGAGCGGTGACCAGCTCATCGCGCATGCCCGGGACCTGCCAGTCGAAGCCGTCGGGGCGCAGCTGCGCGAGCAGCGGCAGCGGCACCACGACCGTGACGCCGTCGTCGGGCGCACCCGGCTCGAAGCGGTACGCGAGGTTGAGGGTCTGATCGCCCTGGCGCCAGCGCGCGGGGAACGCGCGGTCGTCGCCCTGCGCCCGGTCGCCGGTGAGGTCGGACTCGCGCAGGTCGAGCAGGTGCGGGGTGCGGTGGACGGCATCCTTCCACCACGCCTCGAACGAGCGCACGTCGGTGACATCCGCGGGGATGCGGGCGTTGTAGAACGCGAACACCGCCTCGTCGCCGACGAGGATGTCGCGGCGGCGCTCGCGCTCCTCGATCTTCTCGAGCAGGCGGCGCTGCTCGACGTTGCGACGGAGGAATGCGGTGAGGCGCTTGTCGAGCACCGACGGGTCCCACTCGCCCTCGACCAGCGCGTGGCGCACGAACATCTCGCGGGCGAGCGGACGGTCGAAGCGCGCGAGCTGCACGCGGCGACGGCCGACCAGCTCGACGCCGAAGAGGGTGACCTTCTCGTACGCGGCGGCGGAGCCGGCATCCTTCGACCAGTGCGGCTCGCTCAGCGAGCGCTTCACGAGGTCGGGGGCGAGGTCTTCCGCCCACGCCGGGTCGACGGCCGCGACGGTGCGGGCGAACAGGCGCGACGTCTCGACGAGCTCGGCCGCCATGACCGCCGAGGGGCGCTTCTTCTTCAGACCCGAGCCGGGGAAGATCGCGAATCGCGCGCCGCGCGCGCCGATGTACTCGCCCTTCGTGGGGCGGGCGTCGCCGGGTGCCTTGCGGTCCTTCGTCTGCGCGATCGTGCGGGGGTCCAGGATGCCGAGGTGCGACAGCAGCCCGGAGAGGATCGCGCGGTGGATGGCGTCGCCGGCGGCGTGGCCCTCGGGGGCGGGGGCATCGTGGTCGCGGCGTGTGACATGGGAGCCGCGGTCGCGCGACATGGCGGGAAGCGCCGGGGGCCTGCGGTCGTCGCGCCCACGCGTGCCCGCGCCCGGACCGTCTCCGCGCCCCTCGGCACCGCGCCCCTCGGCACCGCGCCCCTCGGCCCCCAGCGACCGCAGCTGCCGGTGCACGTCGACCCACTCGCGCACGCGCACGTAGTTGAGATGCTCGCTGCGGCAGAGCCGGCGGAACGCGCTGGAGCCGAGTTCGGCCTGCTTCTCCTGCAGGTACTCCCACAGGTTCAACAGCGAGAGGAAGTCGCTCGTCGGGTCGGTGAAGCGCGCATGGAAGCGGTCGGCCTCCTCCCGGCGCTCTTCCGGGCGTTCGCGCACGTCCTGGATGGACATGCCCGACACGATCGCGAGGACCTCGGCCGAGACGTCGTTGCGACGCGCCTCGATGAGCATCCGCGCGAAGCGCGGGTCGATCGGCAAGCGGGCGATCTCGCGGCCGATCTCTGTCAGGCGGGGGCCGCGGTCGTCGTCGCGCCCCTCTCGTCCGCCGCGTCCGCGCGACGGGTCGCGGTCGGGCCGGTCGTCGCGGGGCCGCGCACCGGGCGCGGGCAGCTTCACCGCGCCGAGCTCGACGAGCAGATCGAACGCGGCCTTGACGCCGCGCGAATCCGGGGGAGTGAGGAAGGGGAACGCCTGGATGTCGCCGAACCCGAGCGACAGCATCTGCAGGATGACGGAGGCCAACGACGTGCGCAGGATCTCGGGCTCGGTGTACTCCGGGCGACGCGCGAAGTCGTCTTCGGAGTAGAGCCGGATCGCGACGCCGGGCGAGGTGCGTCCGGCGCGGCCCGAGCGCTGCTGCGCCGAGGCCTGCGAGACGGCCTCGATCGGCAGCCGCTGGATCTTGGAGCGGTTGCTGTACCGCGAGATGCGCGCGGTGCCGGTGTCGACGACGTAGCGGATGCCGGGGACGGTGAGGCTCGTCTCGGCGACGTTCGTGGCGAGGATGATGCGGCGGCGCACGCCCGCGATGGTGGAGCGCTCGAACACGCGGTGCTGCTCGGCCGCGGAGAGGCGACCGTACAGGGGGAGCACCTCGGTGGGCGCGGCGTCCTTCTGGTACGCCCCGCGGATCGCGTCCGCGGCATCGCGGATCTCCGCCTCGCCGGGGAAGAAGACGAGAACGTCGCCCGCGGGCTCCCGGTCGAGCTCGCGCAGGGCCGCGACGACGGCTCCGACCTCGTCGACGTCGTCGGTGTCGCGCCCGGTCTTGGCGGCGGACCGTGCCGGGCTCCGGAGCTTCTTCGGCTGCGGCGCCGGGCCGGTGGCATCCGGGCCCTCATGCTCCGACTCATCCGGAGCCCCGTCCGCTCCGTCCAGCGGCCGGTACCGGATCTCGACCGGGTACGTGCGCCCCGACACCTCGATGACGGGAGCCGGCACCGGTTCGCCGCCGGGCTGGACGGGGGCGGCGGCGAAGTGGCGCGCGAAGCTCTCGGGGTCGATCGTGGCCGAGGTGACGATGACCTTGAGGTCGGGGCGCTTCGGCAGGATGCGGCGGAGGTACCCGAGCAGGAAGTCGATGTTGAGCGAGCGCTCGTGCGCCTCGTCGACGATGATCGTGTCGTAGCGGCGCAGCAGCCGGTCGCGGTGGATCTCGTTGAGCAGGATGCCGTCGGTCACCAGCGCCACGCGCGTGTCGGCCGACACCTTGTCGGTGAAGCGCACCTTGTAGCCGACGGTCGACCCGAGCGGCACCTGCATCTCCTCCGCGATGCGCTCGGCGATCGTGCGCGCGGCGATACGGCGTGGCTGGGTGTGCGCGATCGAGGTGCGGCCGAGCTCGAGGCAGATCTTCGGCAGCTGCGTCGTCTTGCCCGACCCGGTCGCGCCGGCGACGATCACGACCTGGTTGTCGCGGATGGCGCGCGCGATCTCGTCCCGCGCGGCGCTGACGGGCAGCTCGGGCGGGTAGACGATGACGGGTTCGGCAGACACAGCCTTCCAGCCTATCGCGGGCCCGCGCCGCGCCGAGGGCGCGCCACATCGAGAAACGCCGTTCCTTGCGAAACACGCCGTGCCACGGAGTGTCTCGACAGGAACGGCGTTTCTCGCGGAGGGGGCTTACGGCATCGCGGCCTTCGCCGCCAGAATCCGCGTCACGGCGGCATCCACTTTCGCCGCGAACGCACCGTCGCTCTGCGCCTTCGCGAGGACGGCCTGCCGCATCTCGGGGTACACCGACGAGTCGGCGGACACGAGCAGCAGGTCGATGCCCGCCTCGACGGCGAGCGTCGCCCGATCCGCGGGCGACCACTGCTGCACCTGCTGCGCGGCGGAGAGGTCGTCGGTGGTCACGACGCCGTCGAAGCCGACCGTGTTCCTGAGGACCCCGACCACCGTGGGCGAGAAGGCGGCGGGGGCGTTCGGGTCGATCTTGTCGTAGATCGCCGTCGACAGCATGACCACCGCCGCGCCCTGCGGCAGCACCGTCGAGTACACACCGACGTCCGCGCCGTCGGGCGTGACGAAGTCGTCGGTCACTCCCGCCGTGGTGTCGGTGTTCTCCCCGACGTGACCGAGACCGGGGAAGTGCTTGAACGTCGGCAGCACGCCACCCTGACGCATACCGTCGGCGAAGGCGCCCGCCTTGGCCGCGACCGTCGCCCCGTCGTAGCCGTACTCGCGAGCGAGCTCGCCGATCGGCGGGTTGCTCTGGGCCGTCTCGGCGCTCGTGACGACGTCGGCCACCGGCGCGAGGTTCATGTTGACGCCCGCCTGCGCGAGCTGACCGCCCCACGTCGCGGCGTTGCCGCGCAGGGTGGCGTCGTCCTGCTGGCCCTGGTCGACGGCCGAGGGGATCTCGTCGAAGCCCGGGCCGGACAGCACCTGCACCTCTCCGCCCTCCTGGTCGGTGGCCACCCACAGCAGGGGCTGCCCGGATGCCTGGGCGGAGGTGAAGGTCGACACCAGCGACGCCGTCGCCTCTGTGCCGGCATCCGATCTGCCGTGCAGGAAGATCCCGCCGATGTGGTCGTCGCCGACGGCGGAGAGGGTCGTCTGATCGGCGCCGTCGACCGAGGTCCCGACCATGAACATCTGCCCGACCTTGTCGTCGAGGCTCATACCCGCGAGCGGGTCGGCCGTCGGCGTGGGGGTCGGGGTGGCTGTCGGCGTGGGAGAGGGGGATGCCGATGGACTCGGCGACGGCGCCGGCTCCGGCACGCACCCGGTCAGGGTGAGCGCGGCGAGCACGAGCAGGGCGGAGGTCCGTGTCGCGGTCTTCACCCTCCGATGTTCGCGCACCAGTCGGCGAAAACGGTGCCCCTTGCGGCGCGTCTCAGCCGTTGCCTCGCGAGCACGTCGCCTGGTCGGCCTTGCTGCCGCTGATGTTGGTCGGCAGTTCGACGACCTCGGGGGCCGGGCTGGCGTCGGTGGCCCCGGGGGTGGGGGTCTCGGGGGCGGCGGGCTCGGCCGTCGGGGCGGAGGGGTCGAGCGTCACCCCCTCGTTCGCGCCGAGCTCGCCGGTGAGGGCGATCGGTGCGTTGCGCGCCAGGGCGTCCCAGAGCACGGCCGCGCCGTCGATGTCGGGGACGACCTTGTCGTCGTCGTCGGGGTCGGGCAGAACGGGGTACTGCACGAATGTCGTGTCGCTGAGGGGCACGTCCTTCAGCGTGTACGCGAGCTGCGCGATGCGGACGGGGTCGGCCAGGCTCTCGCTCGGGGTGACGTTGTCCACCGCGGTGTTCGCCAGACCCAGGAGCGTGGCGGGGTTGGAGAGCACCTCCTCGCTGCGCACCTTGTTCAACAGACGCGAGAGGTACTGCTGCTGGTTGCCGATCCGGGCGAGGTCGCTGCCGTCGCCCACGCCGTGGCGCGTGCGCAGGAACGCCAGGGCGTCGTACCCCTTCACGACGCGGGGGCCGGGCTCCCAGTCGATGCCCGCGTCGTAGTCGTTGATGCCGTCGCCACCGATGCACACCTCGACGCCGCCGACCGCGTCGGTGATGTTGACGACGTTGCCGAAACTCACCTTCGCGGCGAACGGGATGCTCTGCCCGGTCAGGTTCGACACCGTGTCGGCGACGCAGCCGAGGCCGCCGGCCTCGTACGCCGTGTTGATCGACGCCTTCCACGAGCCCGACGAGACGGTGCCGTCCGCGGCGGTGCACTCGGGGATCTCGAGCCCCAGGTCGCGGGGGAACGACACCACGGTCGCCCGGCGCGGGGCGTCCGACACGTGCACGAGCAGGTTGACGTCGTTGCGGGTGCCCTCGGCCTCGGGGTCGCTGCAGCGTTCGCCGAAGTCGGCCTTGACCTGGTCGTCGCACTCATCGGTCCCGACGATCAAGACGTCGAAGGCACCGGCGTACTCGCTCAGCGAGGGGGCCTCGGACGGCGCGTCGCGGAGGGGCACGGCCGCTTCCTGGAGGCGCTGCGACAGCGACCAGGCGTAGAAGCCGCCGACCGCGACCGCGGCGACGACGGCGACGGTCAGCGCGATCGCGAGGAACTTCAGTCCACGGCGCCAGCCCGTGACGGGGCGACGGCGTGCGTGGGCGGCGGGGGGTTCAGAGGGCACGGCGGTAGTAAAGCACGCCGCCCGGGAAGAACCCCGGACGCGCGCGACGGGGCGGCCGATGGCATCCGGCCGCCCCGCGCGAAGAGAGCTGTTACTGACCGCCCTCGGTGAGTGTGACGTCGATCGGCGTGTACTCTCCGTCGACGGTGACGCCCTCGTCCTTCAGGGCGGTCAGCGCCTTCTCGATGTACTCGTTCGAGTACGCCGAGTCGGCGGGCGCGGTGGTGATGAGGTTGAGCCCATCCTGGTTGACGGCCTTCAGGGCGCCCTCGACCGTCTTGTCCCACGCGGCGGAGTCGATCATGCCGAAGTCGCCGCCGGTCCAGATGAGCTTGTTGACCTCGTTCATCTGCCACAACTGGTGGGTCGGCCCGACAGGGAAGGCGTCGACGCCCGGGGCGGTCGCGGCCTTGTAGGTGATGTCGGCAGCCTCGGTGGGGTTGTCCCGGGCGAACACCCAGCCCTTCACGACGGCCTTGAGGAATCGCGTGGCGGCGTCGGCGTAGGCGGGGTCGTCGGCGAGGCGCTGGGTGTCGGCCCAGATGGCGTCCTGGAGCATGGCGCCGGCGGTGTCCTCGTAGGAGATGACGTTGATGTCGTCCATCGTGTAGAGCTGGCCCGTGGCGGGGTTGACGGTCTCGAGCAGCTGCGCGAGCTCGTTGTAGGTCATCGCCTGCGCGGCATCCACGTCCTTGTCGAGCAGGGCGTTCATCGAGAAGTCCTGCGTCGTGATCTGCACCGTCGAGGCGTCGAGGCCCTTGTCGGCCATCGCCGCGAAGATCTCCCACTCGTTGCCGAAGCCCCACGAGCCGATGCGCTTGCCCTCGAAGTCGTCGACGCTGGTGATGTTCGAGTCCTTCCACGACACCTGGGTCGTGCCCGACTTCTGGAACACCTGCGCGATGTCGGTGAGCTCGACGCCCTGGTTCTCGAGCGTGCCGAGCACCTTCGGAACCCAGGCGACGGCGAAGTCGACGTCACCGGCGACGAGCGCGTCCTGCGGCACGATGTCGCCACCGGAGGGGAGCACCTCGACGTCGTCGAAGCCCTCCTCCTCGAAGTAGCCCTGGTCGAGGGCGACGTAGTAGCCCGCGAACTGCGCCTGGGGCAGCCACTGCAGCTGCAGCTTCACCGACGTGATCGGGGTGAAGTCGGCGTCGGATGCCGCGGGCTCGGAGCCGCCGCCCGAGCAGGCCGAGAGAGTGAGGGCCGCGACCGCGACCCCCGTGATCGCGCCGAGAACGCGACGTGTGCTGTGTCTCATGGGTGGTCCTTCCGGATCTGTTGGTGCAGGTGTCGGGTGGAGCAGGCTGTGTGGTGCCCTCAGGGGCGTGTGGCGCCGAGGCGCCGTGCGACGACGCGTTCGAGGAGCGCGGTGACGAGGAAGAAGAGCAGGCCGATCGCGATCCCGCCGCCCACGAACGCCCACGCGAGGGCGGCTCGGCCCGACTTGGCGTAGGTGGCGATCGCGGTGCCGATGCCGTCGGCGGGGCCGCCGAAGTATTCGGCGACGAGGGCCGAGATGACGGCGAGGGATGCCGCGACCCGGACGCCCGTGAGCAGGTACGGCAGGGCGGTGGGAAGCGTGAGGCGCAGGAACGTCTGTCCGCCCGTTGCCGCGGTCGCCCGGAACAGGTCGCGCTGGACGGGCCGGGTCTGGCGGAGGCCGCGCAGCGTGTTGACGAAGACGGGCACGAACGCCGCGATCGCCGCCACGGCCTGCCGCCCGAACTGGCTCGATGCACCGAACATCGTGTTGAGAATCGGCGTCAGCGCGACGATCGGCACCACCGCGAGGGCGGCGACGAGCGGGGCGGTCATCCCGTCCACGGGTCGCCAGGTCGCGGCGAGCGCGGCCAGCAGGATCGCGACGAGACTCCCCGCGACGAGGCCGACGAGCGCGTTGGTGCCGGTGATGCCCGCCGCCTCGGCGATGAGCGGCAGGCGCTCGCCGAACTCGGCCGCCACCGCGAAGGGGTCGGGCAGCATCCGCGGGGCGCTTCCCGAGGCGACGAAGGCGTACCAGGCGAGCAGCCCCGCGAGGCCGACGACGACGGGAGCGGCGAAGCGCGCCCATCCCGGCAGCGACGCCGCGTTCACGCCTCGCCTCCGGCGGGAGGGGATGCCACGGCACGCCGGGTCGCGGCATCCGGCGTCTTCAGCCGCACCGCGTTCATCGCTCGTTCGCCCGGTGGACGGGGGCGCCGTGCAGCGCCTCGCGGACGGCGGTGACCCGGGCGAAGAACTCCGGCGACTCGCGCAGAGCCTCGTCGCGGTCACGGTCCGGACGGGTGTCGATCACGTCGGTGATGCGTCCCGGCCGCGGGCTCATCACCACGACCCGGTCGGAGAGGAACACGGCCTCGGGAATCGAGTGCGTGACGAAGACCACGGCGGCGCCGGTCTCGGCGGCGATGCGGGCGAGCTCGGATTGCAGGCGTTCGCGGGTCATCTCATCGAGCGCCCCGAACGGCTCGTCCATCAGCAACAGCTTGGGCTGCGCGGCGAGGGAACGGGCGATCGCGACGCGCTGTTGCATGCCGCCGGAGAGCTGGTCGGGGTAGCGGCCGGTGAAGTCGGTGAGGCCGACGAGCTCGGCGAGCTCCGCCACCCGCGCGTCGCGTCGGGCTTTCGGCCACTTGTGCAGGTCGAGCGGTAGGGCGATGTTGGCCGCGACCGTCAGCCACGGCAGCAGGGCCGCCTGCTGGAAGGCGATGCCGTAGTCCTGGTCGAGGCGGGCCTGTCGCGCGGACTTGCCGTACAGCGTGAGCTCGCCCGCGCTCGGGGCGTCGAGGTCGGCGATGAGCCGCAGCAGCGTCGATTTGCCGCAGCCGGAGGGGCCGATGAGCGAGACGAACTCGCCCGCGGCGACCTCGAGCTCGACGCCGGTGAGGGCGGTCACTTCACCGCCCGTGCTCGGGAACACCTTGCCGATGCCGGAGGCCCGGACGGCGAGGTCGGCGGTGTCGATGGTCATGCGGTGTCCTCCCCGCGACGGAAACGATGCAGTGCGACGCCGATGAGTGCCACGCCGCCGGCGGCGAGGAGTCCCATCACGACGGTGCCGAGAGTGGGCGCCCAGGGTGCCGCGGGGTCGGACGAGGCTTGCCCTGCGAGCTGGATCAGCATGCGGCCGATACCGCCGCGCAGGCCGATCGACACCTCGGCGACGACGGCTCCGACCACGGCGGAGGCCGCGGCCAGGCGCAGGGCGGGCAGTAGGTGCGGCACGGCGGCGGGAAGCCGAAGGCGCACGAGCGTCTGCCACCACCCGGCCGAGGTGGCGCGCAGGAGGTCGAGGTGCATGGCATCCGGTGCCGACAGGCCCCGCAGCATGCCGATGGCAACGGGGAAGAAAGCGAGATACGACGCGATCAGCGCGACCGAGAACCACGGCGGCCACGGGAAGCCCGAGCGGTCGACCTGGGTGCCGATGGCGTTGACCACCGGGGCGAAGGCGATGAGCGGCACGATCTGGCTGACGACGATCCAGGGCAGCAGGCCTGCCTCGACGAGGCGCCAGCGCTGCATCGCGATGCCCAGGAGCGAGCCGACGATCACGCCGATGAGCCAGCCGAGGGCGGCGAGACCCAGCGTCATCCCGGCGGCTCCCGCGACCGAGACGACCAGCGGCGGGGTGTCCCCGCCGCTGGTGGGGGCGAACATGCGCGCGAGCATGTCCCACACGTGCGGCATGGCGCGGTCGTGGGTGCGCGGGAGCAGGATGACCCCCGACCCGGCGGATCCGTCCCCGCCCACGGTCACCCCGTCGGCGGGACCCAGCAGCTTGTACAGCTCCCAGATCGCGACGACCGCGGCGACCCCCGCGACGCCCCATCCGACGCGGATCGCGGCGGCGCGCTTCCGAGAGGAACGGATGCCACGCGGCGTCCGCTCTTCCCGGGCGGTGGCCGTCGTGGTCTCCGGGGCCAGCAGCTGGTCGGTCACCGCTTGGCCGTCACCGGGGGAGTGAGAGCGGGGATGACGGTCTCGCCGTAGACCCGCATCGTCTCCTCCTTGTTGTCGTGCTGCAGGTAGCCGGCGAACTGCGTGACGCCCAGCGCGCGGAGCTTCTCGAGCTTGGCGATGTGTTCCTCGGCCGTGCCGAGCACACAGAAACGCTCGACGATCTCGTCGGGCACGAAGTCGACGTGGTCGTTGTCGCTCCTGCCGTGCGAGTTGTAGTCGTACCCCGTGCGTCCGGCGATGTAGTCGGTGAGGGCCGCCGGCACGTCGGAGTCGCCGCCGTACTTGGCCACGATGTCGGCCACGTGGTTGCCCACCATCCCGCCGAACCACCGGCACTGCTCGATCATGTGCGCCCGGCACTCGGGGGTGTCGTCGCCGATGTACATGGGAGCCGCGACGCAGAAGGCGATCTCGTCGGGGTCGCGCCCGGCGTCTTCGGCGGCTTTGCGGACAGTGGCGATCATCCACTCGGCGATGTCGAGGTCGGCCAGCTGCAGGATGAAACCGTCGGCGACCTCGCCGGTGAGCTTGAGGGCGAGCGGGCCGTAGGCGGCGACCCACACGTCGAGCTTCGACCCGCGACTCCACGGGAACTGCAGCGTCGCACCGTTGTACTCCACGGAACGGGAGTTGCCGAGCTCGCGGATGACGTGCACCGACTCGCGCAGCGCCTTCAGCGTCGTGGGCCGCCCGTTCGTCACGCGCACGGCCGAGTCGCCGCGGCCGATGCCGCAGATCGTGCGGTTGCCGTACATCTCGTTGAGCGTGGCGAAGGTGGAGGCCGTGACCGTCCAGTCGCGGGTCGCGGGGTTCGTGACGAACGGCCCGACGGTGACCCGTCGCGTGGCGGCGAGGATGGCCGAGTGCACCACGTACGGCTCCTCCCACAGCAGGTGCGAGTCGAAGGTCCACACGTGGCTGAAACCGTGGGCTTCGGCCAGCTGTGAGAGCTGGACGGTGCGCGCGGCGGGCGGGTTGGTCTGCAGGACGACGCCGAAGTCCATGTCGTTCCTCTCAGATCAGGTACTGGCTGAGGCCGCGCTTGACGAAGCGCCCGTCGCCCTTGGTGCCGATGTACGAGCCGTCGTCGACGACGACCTTGCCGCGCGAGATGACGGTGTCGACGTGACCGTCGATCTCGTAGCCCTCCCACGCGGAGTGGTCCATGTTCATGTGATGGGTCTTGCCGACTCCGATCGAGGTGTGCCCGGCCGGGTCGTAGACGACGATGTCGGCGTCGGCGCCCGGCGCGATGACGCCCTTCTGGCCGTACATGCCGAACATCCGCGCCGGCGTCGTGCTGGTCAGCTCGACCCAGCGCTCGAGCGTGATCTGCCCGGTGACGACGCCCTGGTACATGAGGTCCATCCGGTGCTCGACCGAGCCGATGCCGTTGGGGATCGCGCGGAAGTCGCCCTGCCCGAGCGTCTTCTGGTCCTTCATGCAAAAGGGGCAGTGGTCGGTCGAGACCATCTGGATGTCGTTCGTGCGCAGCGCCTGCCACATGTGGTGCTGGTGACCCTCGTGCTTCGAGCGCAGCGGGGTCGAGCACACCCACTTCGCCCCCTCGAAGTCGCCCCACTCCTCGCTCGACGCCCCGAGCTGGTCCTCCAGCGACAGGTACAAATACTGGGGACACGTCTCGCCGAACACGTTCTGTCCGTTGTCGCGCGCCCACGCGAGCTGCTCCACGGCCTGCTTGGCGCTCACGTGCACGACGTACAGCGGCGCGCCGGTCAGGTGCGACAGCATGATGGCGCGGTGCGTGGCCTCCTCCTCCATCTGCCAGGCGCGCGCGACGCCGTGGAAGTACGGCGACGTCTTGCCCTTCTCGACGAGCTGCTCGGCGAGCACGTCGATGACGGGACCGTTCTCGGCGTGCATCATCGTGAGCAGCCCCGTGTCGGCGGCGACCTGCATCGCACGCAGGATCTGCGCATCGTCGGCGTAGAAGACGCCCGGGTACGCCATGAACATCTTGAAGCTCGAAATGCCCTCGTCGATCAGGCCGGGCAGGGCCGCGAGCGAGTCGGCATCCACCCCTCCGACGATCTGGTGGAAGCCGTAGTCGATCGCGCAGTTGCCCGCGGCGAGCTCGTGCCAGTGCGCGAGGCCGTCCTGCACGCGCTCGCCGGCGCGCTGCACGGCGAAGTCGACGATGGTCGTGGTGCCGCCCCAGGCCGCGGCGCGGGTGCCGGTCTCGAACGTGTCCGACGCACTCGTGCCGCCGAAGGGCAGCTGCATGTGCGTGTGCGCGTCGATCCCGCCCGGGATGACGTACTTGCCGGTCGCGTCGATGACGGTGTCGACGGATGCCGCGAGGTCGTGGCCGAGCAGGGTCGAGCCCGGCGCGAGCACGGCGGCGATCGTCTCGCCGTCGAGCAGCACATCGGCGGCGCTGCGGCCGGTCGCCGAGACGACCGTCCCGCCCGTGAGGAGGGTGGTCGCCATCTCAGGCCTCCACGATCTCGCCGTAGGTGTCGGGCCGGCGGTCGCGGTAGAACTGCCAGTCGTCGCGCATCTGCTGCACGAGGTCCATGTCGAGGTCGCGGATGAGCACCTCCTCGTGCTCGGACGAGCCGACGGCGCCCACGTGATTGCCGCGCGGGTCGATGACCTGGCTCGTGCCGTAGAAGGTCACGGCATCCTCGCCGTACTCGTTGTCTTCGCGGCCGACGCGGTTGGGCTGCAGCACGAAGTAGCCGTTGGCGACCGCGGCGCAGGGACCCTCGACCTCCCACAGGCGGTTCGACAGGCCGGGCTTGGTGGCGTTGGGGTTGAACACCATGTGCGCACCGTTCAGACCCAGCTCGCGCCAGCCCTCGGGGAAGTGCCGGTCGTAGCAGATGTACATCCCCACCTTGCCGACGGCGGTGTCGAAGACGGGGTAGCCGAGGTTGCCGGGGCGGAAGTAGAACTTCTCCCAGAACTTGTCGAGGTGCGGGAGGTGGTTCTTGCGGTAGCTGCCGAGCACGGTGCCGTCGGCGTCGACGAGCACGGAGGTGTTGTAGTAGACGCCGGTCTGCGCCTCCTCGTAGATGGGCAGCACGCTCACCAGCCCCAGCTCCTTCGCGAGCGCGGCGAAGCGCTGCACGATGGGTCCGTCGACCGGCTCGGCGTAGCGGTAGTACTTCTGGTCCTGCGTGATGCCGAAGTAGGGGCCGTAGAACAGCTCCTGGAAGCACACCACCTGTGCCCCCGCCGCGGCGGCATCCCGCGCGAACTGCTCGTGCTTGTCGAGCATCGATTCCTTGTCGCCTGTCCACGTCGTCTGCGTGATGGCCGCTCGCACCGTCGTCATGTGGTTCCTCCCGCTCTCACGGCCGTCCCGCGTCCGTCCGTGTCGTGTTCTGTTACTGTCGCGCCTGAACATTTCCCGACGATTTCCACGAGTGACACCCCCGTTAATTGGAGGCACGGATGCTGGCACCCGACTCGCTCGTCGAGCGCACGGCCGCGGGACTCGCCGCCGAGATCGCGCGTCTGGTCAGCGAGGGGACGCTCCCGCCCGGCGATCGGCTCCCGACCGTGCGCGAGGTCGCAGCCGCCCTCGAGGTCTCCACGGGCACCGTCGCCACCGCGTGGCGGGCGCTCGCCGACGCCGGGGTCGTCACGTCGCGGGGTCGCGCGGGTACCTTCGTCCGCTCCGAGAGACGCGAGTGGCTGAGCCCGCGCGTGCGCGGCCTCTCCGCCCCCGCGGTCGGCGCCCCGGTCGTGGTACCGCCCGGGCTCGGCGACGGCCGACGGGGCTCGGCATCCGTGAGGCTCGATCTCTCGCTGGGCACGCCGGATCCCGCGATGCTGCCCTCGCTCGAGAGCGCCCTCGCCCACGCGCGGCCCCGCGCCGACACCGGCCGCTACCACGACCTGCCCGTTCTGCCCGAATTGCACGAGCTGCTCCGCGAGCAGTGGCCGGTGCGCAGCGTCGAGGCGATCACCGTCGTCGACGGGGCGTTCGACGGCATCTCGCGCACCGTCGACCAGGTCGTGCGCTTCGGCGACCGGGTCGCCGTGGAATCTCCCGGGTTCCCCTACATCTTCGACCTCGTCGAGGCCGCCGGCGGGGTGCCCTTGCCGCTGCAGAGCGACCGTGACGGCATCCTTCCGTCCTCCCTCGCGCGCGCTCTCGCGCAGCGTCCCTCCACCCTCGTGCTGCAGCCGCGCGCGCAGAACCCGACCGGGGCCTCGATGTCGATCGAGCGCGCGCGGCGCCTCGCCGACGTGCTGCTCACGGTGCCGGGAGGCAATCGCGTGACCGTGATCGAGGACGACCACTCGGCGCTCATCGCCTCGGCGCCGCCCGTGACGCTCGCGCTGTGGATCCCGGGACAGGTGGTGCACGTGCGCGGGTTCTCCAAGTCGCACGGCCCTGACCTCCGGATCGCCGCCCTGGGCGGCCCGGCCGACATCGTCGAACGCATCATCCGGCGCCGCATGCTGGGTCCGGGATGGACGTCGCGGCTGCTCCAGGCGATCCTGCTGGAGCTGCTCACCGACCCCCGTTCGATCGCCCCCGTGCGCACCGCGCGGCTGATCTATCGCGACCGCCTGGACCGGCTCGCGGCGGCCCTTCGCCGCCTGGGCATCGAGGTCGGCGAGCCCGACGGGATCAACCTCTGGATGCCGGTGCGCGACGAACGCGCCGCCCTCGTGCATCTGGCCGCGGAGGGCATCGCGGTGGCGGCGGGCACCCCGTTCCTCGTCGACGCGGCGGGGAGCGCGGGAGAGGGCACCCGGACCGAGGGCGGGTGGGTCCGCGTCACGGCGGGATCGGTGACGGAGAACGTGCGTCTCGTGGCGGAGGCGCTCGCGCGAGCGGCGTCGGCAGCCCCCGTCTCGTGATCCTCCCGGGGCTCGTCAACCCCGACGCCGGACTCTCCCGTGGCTCCTACGCTGGATACATGACCGTTCCTTCTGTTCAGCTCAACGACGGAAACTCCATCCCCCAGCTCGGCTACGGCGTGTTCCTCGTGCCCGCCGACGACGCCGAGCGTGCCGTGTCCGAGGCCCTCGAGGTCGGCTACCGCCACATCGACACCGCGGCGATCTACAAGAACGAGGAGGGGGTCGGCCGAGCCCTCGCCGCCAGCGGCATCCCCCGCGACGAGCTCTTCATCACCACCAAGCTCTGGAACGACCGCCACGACGGCGACGAGCCGCACGCCGCGATCGACGAGAGCCTGCAAAAGCTCCAGCTCGACGCCGTCGACCTGTACCTGATCCACTGGCCCACGCCGAAGAATGACAACTACGTCCACGCGTGGCAGAAGCTCATCGAGATCCGCGAGGCCGGCAAGTCCCGCTCGATCGGCGTCTCGAACTTCCTCGTGCCGCACCTCGAGCGCATCGTCGCCGAGACGGGGGTCACGCCCGTGGTCGACCAGATCGAACTGCACCCGGCTCTCAGCCAGCGCGAGATCGCGGCGTGGGGTCACGAGCACGACATGCACATCGAGTCGTGGGGTCCGCTCGGCCAGGGCAAGTACGACCTGTTCGACCTCCCCGCGGTGAAGGCCGCCGCCGAGGCGCACGGCAAGAGCCCCGCGCAGGCGGTGCTGCGCTGGCATATCCAGCACGGCTTCATCGTGTTCCCCAAGTCGGTGCGCCGCGAGCGCCTCGAGGAGAACTTCGACCTGTTCGACTTCGAGCTCACCGCCGATGAGATGGCCGCCATCGACGCCATCGACCCGGGCGACGGCTCGGGTCGCGTGGGCACGCATCCCGACGACCTCAACTGACCCCGCGCCCCCGGGCATGAACCGCCTCGCGAACGCCTCGAGCCCCTACCTGCGGGCCCACGCCGACAACCCCGTCGCGTGGTTCCCGTGGGGGGCCGAGGCGTTCGCGCTCGCGGCCGAGAGAGACGTTCCCGTGATGGTCTCGATCGGCTACAGCACCTGCCACTGGTGCCACGTCATGGCGCGCGAGTCCTTCCAAGACGAAGAGACCGCCGCCGTCCTGAACGAGGGCTTCGTCTCGATCAAGGTCGATCGCGAAGAACACCCCGACGTGGATGCCGCCTACCTCGACGCCGCGTCCGCGTTCACGCCGCACCTCGGCTGGCCGCTGACGGTGTTCGCCAGCCCCGAGGGTCGCGTCTTCTACGCGGGCACGTACTTCCCGCCGGCGCCCCGGCCCCCGCAGCCGTCGTTCCGGCAGGTGCTCGCCGCGGTCCGCGAGGCCTGGACCGAGCGGCGGAGCGAAGTGGATGCCACGGGCTCCTCGCTCCGTGACGCTCTGGCCGCAGCGGCGACCGCCCCCGCCGACGCGCCGCCGGCCCTCGAACAGCTCGCCGCTGCCGCTCGCACCGTGGCCGCCCGGGAGGACCGCGAGTACGCCGGCTTCGCCGCGGGCCCGGCGTTCGAGACGCCGAAGTTCCCGAACACCCCCGTGCTGAGGTTCCTGCAACACCCCGCGCTCGCGTCCGACGCGCCGGATGCCGCGGCCGTGGCATCCCGTGCCCTCGCCGCCATGGCGGCATCCGACCTGCACGACGCCGTCGAGGGTGGGTTCTTCCGCTACGCCACGCGCCGCGACTGGAGTGTGCCGCACTACGAGCGCATGCTCACCGACAACGCCGGTCTCGTCGAGGTCGCCCTGGCCGCAGGCGACGAGGCGACGGCGACCGACGCGGCGCGGTTCCTCGTCGACGTGCTGCAGCTGCCCTCGGGCGGGATCGCCGCCGCGCAGGATTCCGAGTCGATCATCGACGGCCGGCGTTCCGAGGGCGGGTACTACCGCGTCACCGACCGCTCGGGCCTGCAGCCGCCCGCCCTCGACGCCAAAGTGGTCACCGGCTGGAACGGCCACGCGATCGCCGCCCTCGCCGCCGCCGGAACGCGCACCGACCCCCGCTTCCTCGAGGCCGCCCGCTGGGCGGCCGACGCGGTACTGGAGAGCAACGTCGCCGACGACGGGACGCTCCGCCGCGCCTCGCTCGACGAGATCCGCTCCGCCGCGCCCGCGACCCTCGAGGATTACGGCGGACTCGCCCGGGGTCTGCTCGCCCTCGCGCGGGCGACCGGCGAAGTGGCCTACGCCTCCCGGGCGCGAGCACTCATCGACCTGTGCCTCGGCGACGACGGCATCCATCCTCCCGGTGGGGGAGACCCGGTGCTCCTCGCACAGGGGATGCAAGCGCACGGGGTGCCGAGCGACGGCGCCTCGCCCTCGGGGCCGTCGGTGCTCGCGGCAGCGGCCCTCGATCTCTGGCGGCTCGGCGCGGGGGAGCGGTACCGAACCGCCGCCGAGACGCTGGTCCGTGCGGCGGCGGACGGCGCGTTGGCGACGCCGCTCGCGCACGGCGCGATCCTCGAGGTGGCGGTGGGACTGGCATCCGCTCCTCGTCAGGTGGTCGTCGTCGGCGAGACGGATGCCGAGATCGCCGACGCCGCCCGCCGCGTCACCGCCGACGTGATCGCGGTGGTGTCTCCGGCCCAGGCTCGGGCGTTCGCCGCAGATGGGTTCGAGCTGTTTCAGGGGAAGACCGCACTCGGCGGAGAGGCGACGGCCTACGATTGCCGCGCGTTCACGTGCGCGCTGCCGACGACGGATCCGGCCGCGCTGCACTGACCCGTCGCTCGGGCCGCGCGGATCCGGAGACGGGCCGCGGATCCGGACCAGACGCGCGGATGGGTCCGGATCTGACGCCTATCTCCGGATCTGCGCATCCGCCCCCACTACAGTGAGCGGGTGGTCCCCGTCCCCACCCCGCGCTGCCCGCACTGCCGTCACTTCCTGTCGCTCGACAAGCTCGTCTGCCCCGAGTGCGAGGGCGACCTGGCGTATCACCCGCGGCTGCGCCAGTTCGTCGGCATCCGTAAGGGCAAGGCCGTCGTCGGTGACGAGACCTGGTACACCTGCTCGAACCGCGGCTGGCAGTGCAACTGGCTCGTGCGCGACGACGCGTCCAGCGGCCGGTGCTTCTCGTGCCGGTTGACGCGCACCACGCCCCCCGCCAACGACACCGTCGCGCTCGAGAAGCTCGCGAAGACCGAGGAGGCCAAGCGTCGCCTGGTCCTGCAGCTGGGTGATCTCGGCCTCCCCATCCGCCCGTGGCACGAGGGTCCGGGGGGTCTGGGCTTCGACCTGCTGTCGAGCATCTCGCTCGGTCGACCCGTGACCATCGGCCACGCGAACGGCATCATCTCGCTCGATCTGGCCGAGAATCTCGACGATCGGCGAGAGGCCCTGCGCATCAAGCTCGGCGAGCCGTATCGCACGATGCTCGGGCACCTCCGTCACGAGATCGGGCACTACTACCAGAACGTCCTCATCACCGACGAGCAGACGTGGGCCGAATGCCGCGCACTGTTCGGCGACGAGCGCACCAGCTACCGGGATGCCATCGCCCGCCACTACCGCGAAGGCGCCGCGGACGGGTGGGCCGACACCCACATCTCCGAGTACGCGACCATGCACCCGTGGGAGGACTTCGCCGAGACGTTCGCGCACTACCTGCACATCACGGGCACGCTGCAGACGGCCAACGCCATCGGGATGACCCTGGACGGTGACGCCTTCGCCAACCGCGACTCCGACGTCGTGCCGCTCGCGAGCTACGCCGACGAGCCCGTGCACCGCCTCGTCGGGGACTGGCGCTGGATGTCGCACGCCTTCAACCGCGTCAATCGCTCCATGGGGATGGGCGACCTCTACCCGTTCGAGATCGTGCCGACGGTCGTTCGCAAGCTCGCCTTCATCCACGACATCGTGACCCGCTCGCCCGAGCCGCCCGAGAAGCAGGAGATCGTGGCCCTGACCGCGGCCGTGGCGCCGGCGTAGCGGCATCCGTTTCCCCGCACGCGTCGTGGGCCCGCGACGGCGCAGAGACCCCGGATGCCACGGCGTGAGGATCCGGCTCCGGGGCGAGTTCACCGGTTCCCGCCGTCACTCCAGCAGGTGTCGCAGGTACCGTCCCGGTGCCTCCAGGAAGCCCCGGTGCAATCGGACCAGGTCGAGGTCTTCCCACGCGCTCTCGCGAATGCCCCAATCGCCCAGTTCGAGGATCGTGGCCCCCGGCAGGGCGGCGAGCACGGGGGAGTGCGTGGCGCAGATCACCTGCGTGCCGCGCGAGCGCATGCGGTCGAGGGATGCCAGCCAGCGCAAAGTCGACGAGAACGACAGCGCCGCCTCGGGCTCGTCGAGGCACGCGAGTCCGGCGACGTAGCGCTCGTGGTCGAGCGTCTCGTCGAGCAGGGTGTTGAACGATTCCCCGTGGCTCATCTCGTGCAGGCTCGGCGCGGGGCCGCCGAGGTCGTCGCGCCAGGAGTAGTAGCTGTGCATCGTCTCGGCGCGCAGGAAGAACCCCCAGCGCGGCGCCCGCGGGCTCCGCTCGATGCGCAGCCACTCGCCGAGGGGGCTCTCGGTGCGTCGCGTCTCGCCGCCGCCGTTGGTCGACCCGCCCTCGGGGGGCAGTCCCGCGGCTTCGGCGATGCCCTCGATGAGCGTCGACTTGCCCGAGCCGTTCTCGCCCACGAGGAAGGTCACCCCGGGGCCGAACTCCCACCCATCGGCCGCCGCGACATCGAGGAACTGCGCGACCGCGGGCACCGTCGCCGGCCACGTGCCGCGGTCGACGGGCGCATCGCGGAAGAGTTTCACCCGCTGCACCGGACGCGGGTCGTGCAGCCACTCGTCCCCGCTCATGTCAGACCGGCAGTCATCAGATCCAGGTGGGCAGCCAGTTGTGCAGGCGCCAGAACTCGTAGGGCACCGGCAGTCCCGCCCACACCGGGTACCAGAACGCCGAGACGAGCAGGCACGCGGCGAGGAAGACGACCACGACCCCCTGTCCCGCCGCCCGCGAAGCGCCGCCGACCCCGCGAGCGATGTCGCGCAGCGTGAAGGCGAGGGCGAGCACGAGGAACGGCAGCATCGCGACGGTGTAGAACTGGAAGATCGTGCGCTCGGGGTAGAGCAACCACGGCACGTAGGTCGCGGCCAAGCCCGTCAGCACCAAAGCGTGCCGCCACTCGCGCGTGAGCAAGACGCGCACGAGCAGATACACGGATGCCGCGATCCCGGCCCACCAGATGAGCGGGTTCGCGAGACTCGAGATCGCCTCGGTGCAGCCGCTCGGCAGGGCGCAGCCGTTCACGCCGAAGTCGTCCTGATGCCAGTACATCGACGTCGGGCGGATGAGGAACGGCCACTGCCAGGCGGGGCTCGCGTAGCTGTGCGGGGTCACGAGACCGACGTGGAAGGCGTACATCGCCTGGTGGTACGCCCACAGGTTCTGCAGGGGCTGCGGCACCCACGACCAGAAGCCGCTCGCCGCGGCGGCGGAGCCGCGCATGTACCCGCCGTCGGTGAACAACCAGCCCGACCAGCTGGAGAGGTAGACGACGGCCGCGACCGGCACCAGAAGGACGAACGAGGCGAGGCCCTGGCGCACGGCATCCATCGGCCACTGCCCGATGCCCGCGCGACGGCGCGCGAGCGCGTCGGTCACCACGGCGTAGATCCCCACGGCGGCGAGCACGTACAGGCCCGACCACTTCACGGCGGTCGCGGCGCCGGCGGCAGCCCCGGCGGCCAGCAGCCACGGGCGGTTCCAGAGGATCGGCCCCCACATCGGTGGATCCCCCTCGCGCGCCGCGACGAGAGCGGCGAGCCGATCGCCGTTCCGCCGGTGGTCGAGGGCGACGAACCAGAACGTCAGCACGACGAAGAACGTGAGGAAGATGTCGAGCAGCGCGATCCGACTCAGCACGATGCCGAGGCCGTCGATCGCGAGAAGACCGGATGCCACGGTCGCGAACGGAATGGACCGCGTGAGCGTGCGTGCGACGAGGTACGTCAGCAGCACCACGGCGGTGCCGAAGACGGCCGCGGAGATGCGCCACCCGGTCGCGGAGTCGGCGCCGAACAGCGCCATTCCCGCCCCGATGAGGATGCGTCCGAGAGGCGGGTGCACGACGTAGCTGCCGATGCCGGTGAAGATGTCGGTGTCACCCGCGGCGAAGCTCGCGTCGGCGTTCTCGGGCCAGGTGGACGGGTAGCCGAGCACCCACTGGCTCCACGAGTCCTTGACGTAGTACGTCTCGTCGAAGACGAGCTGGTGCGGGGTGCCGATGTCGACGAGGCGGAGCACCGCAGCGACGACCGTCACGACGAGGGGAGCGAGCCACCGCCACACGCGCAGACCGCGCGGGTCGGCGAGCAGCGCGTCGCGCCACCGGTCGAGGCGCGAGGACTCGACCGCGGGCAGCGGAGGGGAGACGTCGGTGCTCACGGCCCCCAGCCTAAGTGTTCTGACCTGGGTGGTTAGGGACGTAGATGTAGGTGAGGACCTTCTGGTGGAGTGGAGTCACCACAACTAACCGCTCCGAAACCAGAAGGTCCTCGATGTCCCACGCTAATGCTGTTCTCGCGCC